>Ga0209366_1000354_pt1 | contig 10748 bp, 7 predicted proteins | sample WorMetmaBAHAMAS2_FD_187391 | JGI IMG/M metagenome (GOLD analysis project Ga0209366, IMG submission 187391) | Marine gutless worms symbiont microbial communities from Max Planck institute for Marine Microbiology, Germany - Inanidrilus... | ecosystem: Host-associated > Annelida > Digestive system >...
ATCGGTATGGGGGTCTGAGATTTGTGACGAAGTGTGACACAGTGGGGAGGGGGGTCAATTTTACCCCAAATTGCATGACGTCATTTGTGGATGCCCCCTTACAGGCGGCCTCGATGCCCAGCAGACAACTAGCTTATAAACAGGCCCATCTTATTGTCCCTTGGGTAGGAATGGTCACAGTCACGTGATGTCTTTACATTTTGGGAAATGATCTAATATCTCGGAAACAGTGCAAGATAGAGACATAGTTACAATGGAAGACTAATAGGAAATCAATATATGGCCTATCAAATGGCATAATTACCAGTGACCTTTAATGAGTTTGAAGGTCACTTTTGCTGTTTGAATTTTGGTAAATAAAGCACAGTTCAACTACGATATGTTAAGGTCACTGTCACATTCATTTAGGTCGGGTTACACCATCCATACTTAACTGAAGTAGTCCTTAAATCTCCATTGAAATGAATGGAGATTTAAGGACTACTTAAATTAAGTATGAATGGTGTAACCTGACCTGAGTGCTTTTTTGAGACAGTACAAGATAAGAGACATTGTTAATAGACCACTAACAGAAAGTGATATGTGGCTTATTGAATATTGCAGTTTCCAGAGATTCAAGATTTTTTATCTGTTCTAAGCTTTTTTCAGTACAGTTGTGCAGCATTTCAGCTGACTTATAGCTACATTTATGACTGAGCATCTTGTTTACTATATCGTGTGTTATACATTAATTGTGCAATAAGTTACTATTGAGTGTTTATCTTTGTGTTATGTAGACTGACACACATCATGTCGAAGTTTTTCAGACGCAACAAAAACCGAACATCAGCTGACTCCGATGAGACGGAACCGGCGATGAACATATCTGGTCCAACGAACGTGACTCATGATTGTCACGTTGGCTTTGATGTGGAAAGAGGTACATTTACTGGTTTACCGATGTCGTGGAAACAATGGCTGCAAGAGTCTAACATCGGGTAAACTGATTGTACATTTGTTATCTGTTACTTATAGTTGATGAGAATTGGTTTGTTATTTTCTTTAGTAATTAATAGGGCCACTGTTTTCTGTAGAAAATAAATGGCATTTTCCTGGCAGGATGTGACATTTTTTCATGGCAGTATTATGTGGTGTGCACTGAAATGGTCTTCTGTAGTTTAAGTTATTGACTTGTTATTAATGGGACATGCATGTTGAACACAGCATCAAAGAAAGTTATATAGTTTTTGTTCACCTATACGTATTAGCAGAAGTCATATCAAATAGGTTTACTCTTTTGGTGCAGCAGATAGATGACATTTCTACTGTGTGATTGTTTTATGAAGCTCCATTTTTCTTTCGATGACACAAGGATAAGGGAGAAGATGCTAAAATTGTCAACAATGTTACCCATGTTTTCATAGAGCAAAAAAGCAAACGGTAAAGTAAGTAAAGTGAATTAAATGGAGTATAGCAATTTGCAAATTTTAGCCTCACCACTATAGGAACTTGCTTGCCAAATGGGATCACGCAGTGCTACCTGCCACCCGCCTTTACCACAGCCAATTAAGGCTGATACATTTCAGGCATTCAGCATTTCATTATTTATGTGTGAATTGCTGGATTTATGTGTGATAACTGATACTTTTAGTGTGGAAGAACAACGAGAAAACCCGAGGGCGGTGATGGATGCTCTCCAGGTGTTTGACAAAAAGTTACGTGAACCGATGGGACAGAAATACATGGGTGCACGGTCAGTGGAGGATTTGTCGACCGAACCAGGCACCACAAAACAACAGAGCAGTGAGTCAGCAGCTGATGCCAATGGTCTGCCTGCATTGCCACCAAAAGCTAAAGATTTAGATGGGAACAAAAGCCCAACTGACAAACAGGTTTGTAGTGAAGACGTGACGTGTGTGTGCTTTGCTATTTTCTGTTGGTATTGTTTTTGCTTTGGCATTCACTGCTTTGACGCTGTTGGTTGGGCGGCAGAAGGCATCCGGCCTGCAATAAACCGGGTGATGGGGTGATGACATGGTGATTGATTTGTCTGTAGTGAGGTGCAGATTTGAATATGGTTGAGATGATGCCACTGCCACTCACTGTCTCTTGTCTTCAGTATAATCCAGATTGGTTCTACTTTACTCGTACCAGCTCACGCAGGTAGTGTGGGACAAAGGGCCATTAAATGGTGTTGTTGTTGTTTCTGATTTATATTATTTTATCACTATAGGCATTAACTTTAATAGGCTGTTAAGCTTAAGCATCCCTCACTTTTTTACTCCTAGCCTTTCAGGTTGTGTGGCCCCTTGTTTGTTTGTCACATACAACACTACTTTGAAATCTGTGTTCCACGTGTAACGAACAATAAAATGACTAAACAGAAATGCAAATGCAACAACATTCTTTTAAAAGACATATTTGAGTAGTTTACATTGTATTAAAAAGTGAACAAATTTGGGCCAATGCTTTCAGCTTCAGAGCTCAAAGCCCCCTGACCAACAGCTGTGTCCTGGACTCCACTTGGGGCGCCACCCCAAACCCATGTTATAGACTCTTGGCTGTCATTTTAGTGACTGGTATTGAATGCACTTTGCAATTTTGTGCTGCATTGTTGCCATTGAATCATATTGTTATTTATTAAAATAGCTAACACAGTCTCCATTTAAAACGTCCAGAGAAGGTGAAGCATGAATTACGTGGAACGTTGTTTTGGGTTGCCGGTCCAGGGTACAAAAAGGTTTGCTGTCTAATGTTAGTCTGTAGTATTATTGTAGAGTGTTATTGATTGTGATTGAGTGTGTTGTGTGCTTTAGACTGATGAGAAGTTTCAGAAACACGGAGATGGTGGCGGTGAGATGTCGGTGAAACGCAACAAGCCGCAGCCGGCAAAGAAGAAGATGACAGACGCAGAGATACACGCTGCGCTGCGTCAGTGTTTCTGTACTTTATCACTGACCATCTCATCCCAAGATACCACTCTTGATCTTCAATAAAGATGAAAACAACCAATTAAACCACCATATTGACTCCTCATCATGAATGTTTTAACCTTTTAGATTTTTTCCAGTAAATTTACTGGATATAATAAAATGTTAAACAAGCAACATAGTCTTTGATTTATATGTTAGCATGTGTGTGTGATTGGAGAATAACTTTGAACGAAATTACTTTTCATCTGGGTACTTGTTGCTAGCTCTTGATGATAGAATCATTGTGTGACACTGTGTACAGTGTATTGTGTCCTTGCTAGCTGTCCAGCTAGAATGTTTTCACCAAGCTGTATAATTTGGTACTAGCTGGTGGGCGGTGACGCTGTTTGGCTGGAAAGGTAACCACAGGCTTGACGGAAAGTAATGGCAGTCTACCGCCAGGTGGATGGCTTAAAAGCCGCCTGTGGGCTGACTGCCTGTACATGGGATCAGCTCCGGGCCCAACACTCGGTAACGAGTATGGGAGAACCTGGTATGGTGGAAGTCCAGTTTAGTATTATGTGTGACTTTATTTTCAGCTTTGATATTTGCGAGATGTTGCATGGTGAATAGAATGTATGACTTGTGACATTTCAGTGTTGTTAGTTACAGCTTGTCTTGTCTTTGCAAGTCAGTGCAGTCGAGCTAGTAATGCAGTTTACTGAATGTATTATTTATGTACAGAGAAGCTCGTGTCCAAGGATGACCCAAAGAGGAAATATATCATGAAAAAGCGAGTCGGCTCTGGGTGAATAATATTTTATTTATTTCAAAATATTATGTTTTTTTTTATGTTTGTGTGAACTAAATTTGTGGATTAGTGCAGCTGTGTGCATTGTATTGTGTTTATTGATATCTGACTGTGAATTATGTTACACTCTGGGACAGTTTGAGCCTCACCGTGCACGTATTTGCCAACAACCGACAGCTGTTGGTCTGTGTAGCAAAGTGCTTTCAGTATCGACCGACGCTTGTTGCCTGTTGCTCTTTGGACAGAGTGATAAGGTAGATTGGGTGTGAGGCAGTGTCACGCGGTCCATCGGTGTCAGCAGATATAGTTTTTTTAGTGCGAGATGTAATATATACATCTCGCGCTTATGCTACGATGTCAGTGTCAATCTGTCTGTGACGGAAGTGCATTGGCACATTATAGCTAATTTAGGTTTCAAATTCCAATCCCACTTTACCGCGCATTGCGGCCGACGTAGCACAGCGGCCATGCTGCTTGCGGGCGGATCATCTCGCACCATGCTAGCCAGTGCTAGGTCTCTTGTCCCGGAAAAGATGTTGTTCAGCGGGTGTTTACCTGTCTTTGTGTTGCACTGAATGTTGTGACACTGCCTGGCTACAGGAAGGGTCTCATCCAGCATGTAACAGCACGCTGTAATTTTTCCAAAAGTTTTTTTTTGATGACGCAGCCACACATGAAGCAATTGTAGCAAAGAAGGCTACTGAGACAACAACAACTGAGAGCATACATGGTGTGCCGAAAACTGAGCATACAATTTCAGCATACTGTGTAAAAGCAGAGAGGTCTGAAGAACAAGAAATAGAAAGTAGTATATATGAGTACTTTAGTTCGTGGTGTGGTTGTCATGATTTGATGTTGTGTGAACCACCAGAGCGTCGGGAACGGTTTGTGAGGCAAGCAACGTGTACACTGGAGAACTGGTTGCCATTAAGAAGATGGATCTTGGTCACCAGCCGAAGAAAGAGCTTATCATCACCGAAATCGAAGTGATGCACGAGTCGCAGCATCCGAACATCGTCAACTACATCGAGAGTTTTCTCGTCGGCAACGAGTTGTGGGTGATAATGGAGTACCTGGAGGGTGGAGCGCTGACCGACGTCGTGACGGAGACTGTGCTCAGCGAGGGTCTCATCGCCGGCATCTGTCGGCGATGTCTCGAGGCGCTGGCGTTCCTCCACCGACAGGACATAATTCACCGCGACATCAAGTCGGACAACGTGCTGCTGGGTATGAGCGGCGAGGTGAAGTTGACCGACTTCGGCTTCTGTGCACAGCTGACACCTGATCGCGAGAAGCGCCAGACGATGGTCGGCACACCTTATTGGATGGCTCCGGAAGTTGTCTCAAGGTATGCCGCCATTCGAAGCCAACCCTGACAATGGTTTGGCTTAATAGTTTGGGTGCGTGTGTTTGTCTTTCGGTGTGTGTGTGTGTTGCATTGTATACTGTAGCTAATGCATAAACAGATTGAGTTGTTTTTTGCTGCAAGAGTTACTACAGAGGAGAGCTGCTTATGTGTGGATGTGGTTCTGGATCGGCCACTTGGGAGACCTCCCGACAGATGGGATGTTGGTAAAGAAAATTATTGTTGCCTGGCTGATCTTTGCACCACTGTCAATGATTTAGTTTTAAATTCAGGTTTCCTTTTTAGGCACAGTCAGCTGAATATTACCAACTTATGTTTTTATATCCAGTTATGTATGGCTAACACGGCAATATTTTTTGCAGTACATATATGCTTCATTAGCTGTGCAGAGGTAACTGGCAGTACATGAGCCCACACGCCATGTTTACAGGAAGAGCTATGGCAATAAAGTGGACGTCTGGAGTCTGGGAATTATGGTGATTGAGATGATCGAAGGTGAACCTCCGTACTTGAACGAGACACCGGTACGAGCTCTGTTCTTAATCGCAACCAACGGCAAACCGGAGCTCAAGGACGCGTCGAAACTGTCCGCGGATCTGACGAATTTCCTCGACCGTTGCCTCGAGGTCGACGTCGACAAACGAGCGAGCGCCAACGAGTTGCTTGATCATCCGTTCCTCAAGAAGGAGTCGGACCTCGCAAGCCTTCGGCAAAACATCATCGCAGCTCGGAAATCAAAGGAGTCCGCGTGATGATGTTTTTCACTTCACTCATGTACATACGTGATCATGACACTGACAACTGACTAGAGTTGTTACAACAGCTACAGTTCCGTTTAATTTTCCACGCTGTAATTTCCAAGTGCAGCCATTCCATGAGCGAAACGATTATTTTCATAAGACCTGTGTGTATGATATTGCATGATATTGCCAGTTGATTTTTGCAATGGTAGTGGTTGGTACACTGATTTACAACTCACTGTGTTGATTAATTAGTGCACACTTTGCTTCAAAATAGAATCCGAGACATTTCTTATTTTAACTTAGGCATACATTGGGTGAGGTAAACTTTGGCTAAGTCAAAAGGCTAAGACCAAAGGATACACATTTAACACAGGGAATTCCCAAGATAAGATTGTTTGGTTCAGCTTAACCTTTAGACTTAGCGGAAGTTGACCTCACCCATTGTCTGAATTTAGCAATCTTGGCAGAAATATTACTTAGAAATTCGACAACCAGACACTGGTTTAATTTTCTATCTTGCCTACCGGTGTCTAATGCATCTGCACTACCCAGCAAAACAATGAAACTGACGGTCTAAAAAATTTTTCATGCAAATGCAGAAAAGGACATTGAATTTATCACCTGTTTAGAGTTGAACCAGTCTACGTTTGCAGACGAAAGTCTGATTCACCAAACAGGACCAATAACTGCAGAGTAGCTTCTAGCTGTTTGTTATCTATGTTCTCAGTGTTCAGGTCTGTCATGGTGTCATTTGCCATGTCAAAAATGGCAGTTTCTAAGGCTGTTCGTTGTGAAGCCTAGAGTGACAGACAGTTGGTGGATAATGAAGTGGTTGGACTGAGCAGATCATGCTGGCGTTACCTGCTGTTAAGCATGATAATAGACGACAATGTTATCATTTACTGAGACAGTGCTCTGGCACATCAGACATTGCACATGGTCCAGCTGCTGTAGCCAGATACTCCTCACTTTTTTCCTCATGTCACAGAGCTAACAGTGTCGGTATCCTTTTAGAGATGTGCTGTATACTAATCACATTTATGTGGGAATACTAGACGTGTGTCGTTAGTGTGCTTGCGTACAAGACATTCCGTAGTTCCCGTCACGTGTAAACGTTGAAGTAACTTACACAGCTAACAGACACACACAGCGGGTCTGCTGAGAGAACTGTCATGTGTGTGATAATTTGGCTGGCACAAGTTGTTAATTGTTTCAAATAGATGGTAGTTTGTACAAGCAAAAGTGATGCATGATTCCACTGAGTGAACAGTGTACATTTGTTGCACTGTGACTGCTTCAAAGTTATTACTCCAGCCCGGTAGTGGTGCAGAGTGTTGTGATGAGCTTGTCTGTCTGTCTGTCTGTCCACATACATATCTCAGGAACCACCAGTCAGAACTTCATTAATAGTCTGCATGTTGCCTGTGGCCCTGGCTTGATCCTTATATGGCGGAATTTCAATAATTCGTTTGTTATATACTTCTAGTTTTGTGGATGACATCATGTTTTGCTGGCCCTATGGTGGTGTGAGACTACCATAGCAGCCTTGATGCAGTGTTGTGAATGCTAACATTCTGCTGAATGGCATTGGTTGTCCTAGATGACAGCAGGTGTAAAGACTAGATGAGTCCTCCATGCAGGGGTACCGGGGCAGAGTTTGTGTTGCACCATTGCCTTGTTTATATTGCTTAGTTGTTTTCTTGGTGAGAGGATCCATTGAATGTATTTTCATTGTTAGATGGTTTCAGTTTTGCAGTGTGATAAAACTGCTACTGATTCTCTTGTGCTAAAATGCCTATCATGTGTACAAAGCCGGATGTGTTTCCCGTTGTAATTTATTTTAATTGTAGACGTTTGTTTTGTGGAGTTGCATTGCTTATCTATCTTGCATTTTTGTCAGTAGCACTGCATTTCTGACGACAGCAGAATGCAGTAGCTACAGTTACAGTGTTATGGTTAGTCCATCCCGGTTGCGATTCACAGAGTTGTAATGAGCATGTCTGTATGCAAGAATATCCTGGAAACCACCAGTCCGAACTTACAACACATTTTCTGTGCATGTTGCCTGAGGCCGTGGCTTGGTCCTCGCGTGGCGGCATTGCAACAAGTTACGGTATTTTGTGGATATGTTTTCCTACAACGGGCCCTATGGCAGAGTGATGCTACAGCAGCAACATAGCTGCAGTGTGTTTGTACATTCTAACACCCCTGCTGCATGGCACTAACTGCGTCCTGTCGTAGACAACGATGGGGCGTGCACCAGAGCGGCGAGTCATTTGTGCAAGGAATGCTGAGCCACAACACGCGCCTTGTTTATTGTTGACTGCACGTGCTTTGAAGCCTTTTCATCATTTTCCGAGTCAGCTTTTTGTAACTACAACAGCTGATAGCATGTGCACATGCATGTACAGTTACTTTTGTCACGATCTGTTCTCCAAGGATACTTTTAGGATTCAAAGCAGCAGTTTGTTGACGGTACAAGTTAGTCTTCCTGATGCATATTCATCGGTGTTAAAGCACAAAGGCAACACAGCAAACAAACTAAAAAAACATTCCAGTTTTACTTCATCTGCACCATATCCCAATTACAGCAAGGCCAAAATCCAAATCCACTTAAATATAATTTTAAGCGTGATTTAAACTTCACTTACTACTATTTATTTAACATAAATGTACAAGTTTCAACAATATTCAGTAAAAGTGCAGCCAAGTTTCTGAGATATGAAAGTTCAGTTTGACAGCCAGGTTTCCAGTAAAGGAACAGAGCAGTTGATAAGAGTGGTAATTGAGACCACTGGCTATAATAAAATTCTTTTAATAATATTTTACGCTGTATTTTTATCTTCGCCTTTAAAATTTTGATAAAATTATGTTCTTGTTTGCTTAGCATTGTTGATTGTTATACTGTACGTTACCTTTGGCACGAGTCCTTAATACATGTACTGTGTTGTGTTGTCCCTGTGCATTGACCTGTTGCAATGTGTGCATTAGAAACCAACAGAATCTGTAGGACTTTAGGTCCGGTTTTTCCACAGCAAATTAATCTCCCGTTAATTTAATCCGGCATTAAATCCGGCAGATAATGATCAATTTGCTCAAATGTCGTTTTTCCACCGGCAGTTCGTCAATTAAATCGACCATTTAGGACGATTTGATTTACGAACTGCCGGTGGAAAAACGACATCTGAGTAAATTGATCATTATCTGCCGGATTAAATTAACGGGAGATTAATTTACTGTGGAAAAACCGGACCTTAGACTTAAATGCAATACACAGTGGTTGTAATGTACTGCAGTGGCTTCTGATAATAGTGGCATTCAGAGTATTACACTAACCACTAACATACCTGTATCTGTGCCGCTAATTATGCTAAAAGTTTCATATACTGAGAAGGCATAATTGTTAGTATGTAAAATAGAGTAGTATTAAGTGTATAATACAAAGTAATCATTGAATCATTGTATGCAGACCTGTCTGCCTGTTGTCAGGTTGTTCTGTGTAATCTTTTGTACTGCATACCATAGAACTTACACCCAGTAGTTGCAGTCACTTGATATTTATTAAAGGAATGAATGCATGTACACAATGTGTACATGATAATAGATCTTTTGCATGTTTAAATAATTACGCCAATATAATGTATATGAATATGACTGCCAGCATTGATGAAAGTTGGTGCTGCTTAGAAATTAAGAATCAGTTGAAGCCATCATCAGCACAATGTGAAATTTTCATGACTTGCTGCAAAATTCAGTGAAAATCAGATGAATGAATTTAAATAAATACTGTCAAGTTCATGTCGCTGGCAGCTGTTGGCTATTACTACACTGGTTAAAAAAAACTGGAAGACCCCTTATATTTTCGAATAACTTCAACAAGTAGTAGTCTGATATTTGTTTACCGAAAATTATTGATATTGACCGATATTTGTTGAAATTATTTGAAAATATAGCAGCTGACTGGGTTTTGAACCTAAGTATATGTTGTTATAATGACTGAGAACCATGTGCATTTTATTATTGGTCACCGTATTCATATAAACGTTTACATAGTTTGTGTATACATTTACAAAACTACTTGATAAGTGCATTCGAGTACACTGAGAACATTTTTACACTCAGATGTTGTTTGAATCATGTGCAAAAACTTGTTTCTTTTAAGTGGAAAACTATGTTGCACTTCACAAGTAGCAATTGTTATGTGCAGCGCACGCCTTAGATACTGTGTGCCTTTTATGCAGTGCACTTTCTGTAAGCAAAGTTTACATTGTATGTTTTTCTTATGTGTTGAAAAAAATTTATTCATCTTCTGAGAAGCCTGGTAGTTATTATGGATGTGTACGTGTACACGTTCACAATTTTGGATGACGTAGTGCAGAATTAAGCAATAATCTGTGGCAAATGAACTTCACTGAGGGCTCTTTAGCTGACATTACAGGCGGCTGTGGCAATCACTAACCACGATGTTGTAGAACCAACTGACAACCATCCGCATTCTATTACTGTCTGCCATCTTCGTTTGACTAAATGTTTACAAGTTTCGTGTACATGTTTACAAAATTACACAACAGGTGCATCCCTAGTTTCTAAGGGATAATTGAAACTCGTATTGTGGACCATTACCCGATGGAAGCAAGCTGTATTAGTCTTAGATGGCAACGAGATGGTTGTCAGTTTCTTGAATACTCGAGAAAATTTACGCTGTCAAACACAGGAAGTGCTCGAAGTTAAACAGCATATTTTTATTATGATCGGCAACAACCATCACAAGCAATGAATTTTATGTCTACAAGATGTCCCAATAAAAACAAATGTTTTACATACACTGTATTAGCATTATTTATGTATCCTAGCATTTTTGTTTTATTAGTGCTTACTAAAATGTTAATCTAAAATCTGGTCCTGGTACCCAGTTCCTAGAACAAGTAATACTGTAG
>Ga0209366_1000355_pt1 | contig 10727 bp, 2 predicted proteins | sample WorMetmaBAHAMAS2_FD_187391 | JGI IMG/M metagenome (GOLD analysis project Ga0209366, IMG submission 187391) | Marine gutless worms symbiont microbial communities from Max Planck institute for Marine Microbiology, Germany - Inanidrilus... | ecosystem: Host-associated > Annelida > Digestive system >...
ATACCAGATTGTGACAGACACACAGACAGACACACGACCACGGCATGTACCACGCTTAGCATAGCTGTCGCGCGGTAAAAACCGACATTTCTCGGTGTGCCTAGCGATTTGCTATCAACCGACGCTCGTTGCCTGGTAATTATACCTGGTGGGCAGTGCATATGGTCGATTTTTACCGCGTGACGCTATGTTAAGCGCGGTACATGCCGTCATCGTGTGTCTGTCCGTCTGTTTGTCTGTGTGTGTGTGTCTGTCTGTCACACTCTGTGTTGTATGAAAAAACGTAGGATCACGCAAATAATGCCACACGATGTTTTGTAGTTGCAGAATTTCTACTGACATGCACGTTGCGCGGTCCCTCTGCCATAGCATAGCCTCTTGTTAGTCACAGTATTACTGTCAATAACATTAACGTGGCTTGTGGCTTTGTTGTTTCTTACTTTCCAGTGTGAAGATGTCTGTCTCAGCTGGCTATTACAACAGTTGCGAATGCCGCTGGCACACTGTCCATGGTTGTAAGACACGACCATGTGCCTGCAGCAGTGGGGACCCAAATAATAGTGCCTGTTTAGTTAGAACAGATCTTGGTACTGATTCTGAATCACATCAGGTCCACTGTAGATTGAATAGGTGCCGGTCTATTATTTTTAGATCGCTATTGGTTCAGCAGTGCCAGTAATTAGTGTTTGCAGCATGTTTGACACTGGATCATCGTTATCAACGTGGGTGGTTGCTCTACATGTTGATTTTGATTAAGAGCTACATGAAGCAGTGTCGATGCCATCATTTACCCCACTTTAGGATTGGATTACCAGCTAATTACCACCGTCAGCTGCAGGAAACATGGCCATTTGCCACTACTGGACCAGGTACTGGATCGGCTGGTCTAAGTGACATAAAATTACTGAATCGGTCTGGTCCAGTTTATTGTAGATCATTCCAACTCTAGTACCCGTTGTGATGTGGGCACTCTAATGGTTAGTTAGGGCTCACTGGTCATATCAGTTGTTGGCCAGCAGCTGTATGGTTCAGTGAATCCAGGAAACACGCTGGTTAGTGTTCACCACCGTGGGTCGGAAGCCACACCTTCTGTAGTCTATTAGCATGTATTGGGTGTTGCAGTTCATCTCTTCAGCAGTGCGTACTCACAGTTGTCTTGGTTGATGGTTCTATAGTCAGTAAACTGCTGAACTGTCTAGATATAGACAGTGTGTTCTTGAGTATAAGACGATGTAGTTGAAATTGCTTATCTTTTTCACACAATTGCTCAAACTAGGCAATATATTGAACCAGTGAAATTTTGGCAAATCACACATTAACAGTCACTTTAAACTACTTGTTAGCAGCACACATTGGCGGACTGTTATTATTTTTATCAACTAGTGACTGTTTTCAATGCGACATAAACCTTAACTCACTGAATTTCTTGGATTTCACTATCTCTGTATGTATCGTGCTCATCTGGGACCTAGGCAGGATACAAGCTCATTGAGGAATGTGACTTTTGATATATTGTTTTGGTGTGTTATGCATTTGTAGGATGATAGGTTGTCATTTTTTGACTTCCACGACATGCCAGTTAGTGATCGGCGTACCGTCGAGTCAATCCTATACAAGAAGAGTCATCATGTGAAGGCAGTTGAGGTGTCTTGTTAAATATTTCATAGCAGATAACGGCTTGTTTGTTTGTAAATCATCAGCTGCTTGTGTTTGAGAAATAAATCTCTATAATGTGGAAAGTTACATACCCACATAGTTGTGAGTAATTGAACTGATACTAATGGTGATGGCATAGAAATGAAGGCAGCGTAAGCTGATCGCAGAATGGTTCATGTGAAGTTACAAAGCAGTCGAAAAATTTGTTGAGAAGAAATCTACAAAATGCAGGAACATATAATGTAATTTAGTGCTGTGACAATTCTGGTTTTTCAATTTTTCAGTTTTAGTGTCTATTCAGTGTCAAGAAAAGGTGACTGAGATGTCGATGCATAGAACCGTAATACCACTAATGTAACTACATAGTACCATGGACACACTGAATTATAAATAATGGAAACAGACCATCATCTTCACAGTTACTAATCATCTGTACTCCCATCACTCACTTACTAATCGTGGATAGGGATGTTCCGAGTTCTTAAGCCAAGATCAATAACTTTATCTTTGAAAAGCTTGAGCTTTATTTATAAGTTTGAGTACTGAATATTTATTTATATTCAAGCAATAGATGTTTATTTACTTTTAATAGTCTAATAAATGTAAAATTGTGGTGTTCAACAGAATTACCAGAGAGTTGCACAACACGACATAATAGATATTAACAGCAAAGCACAAAAATATGCAATTCATCAAACACAACATACATCGGATAGCCTACTAAAAGCATGTCATTAATTTTACTTATTTAAACTGACTATTAACTACTGGTAGCTTCAGAGTATCCAGAAAAAGTTTGAGCGAGTACTCGAGCCTAAAAGGCTTGAAAGGAACAGCACTAGTTATGGACTAAAGCATTATTGATTACCACTGTGTATGTGATTAAACTGTTGTTTTAGATAACATGGTCTTGTTGATTTTGTTGCAGTTACCATGGACAGAAGAAGTTGAAACTCATGGTAATAATCATCTCATTTTACAGTCCGATGATGATTCATCATCATGTGCCAGTATCGTTATTATTTAGTGTTGGCATAATGTATCACGTTGTGTAGAATATCGCAGTGTTAGTGTCGTATGGCATCGTCTTCACTATAACTATTTCTAACGCAATGATAATCCACACGACTCTAGTCAGACGATCTGTCTGCACTCGGTAACAATTCACTGTAATCGCTGACTGGTGTCATTGTATGCGGCAGGCCTGTCTGCTTTAGTCATATGTTTTGCCTGATGACGCGTAATTCTCTAGCACACTGCGTTGTAATTTTAGAGTTCTGCCATCCTGTTGAATGCATCAAAAGCATCCCTGGTGCAGTATTTACACACTATACACACAAAGAAGATAGACCTACAACTATTTGTTTTATGCTTGACTGCTTTGCATTTAGCTGGGCGTAAAAATAAAACTAAAGAAATAAAACAAATAGTGGAGGACATAGGAATCAAATAGGGCCTATGAATGGCATGATTACCAATGACCTTGAATAAGTCTGAATGTCACTTTTGTTGTTTGAACCTTCGTAATACCTGTAACTCGTAAAAAAAGTGCCATTCGACTAAGATATGTTTGCACATGCATTAGAAAGTGCACACGGCTTGTAATTTAAGCTTTATCGTCAAAAGTGAAGGAGTTCTAAAGGTCACAGGTAGTCACATTCACTGAAGAAGTGGCAGTATCTCGAAAACAGTGATAGATAAAGATCTTGTAACAACAGGCCACTAACTGGAAGTGATGTACGGCCTCCCTAAAAGCAAGGTCATTTGTGGATTGCAATCTTTTTTTCAAATGGGATGCTTTGTAGTTGTAAGAGTCGAGTTTTAAATCACTTATAACAGATGTATAACGGAATATTAGGAAGTTTACATAGAGCCTTTGTCATTTTAACACATATATGGGTTTGTTCTGCATAACAACAAAAATCGTATGCATTCGTTTTTTATCATTTACGACTACTTGTGTACAGTGATGCTCCATTATATCATAAGTTAGATAATCGAAAAAAATAGTCTTTTTGGATTCAGTAATGAGTTTTTATAATAAAATGATTTAACATCCCTAGCTGCTGTCAGTTGTGAGATGGTCTGTGTAATGTGTAATTGTGTAGACGTCTCAGATGGATTTAACTTGACTCAGACGGGCGAGCATCAGTTTCAATTTCTTGACGTCGTGACTTCGTCAATTACGCCAGACGATGTGACACCTCATGCTGTTACTGGTGCTGCCCACTACTATGCCTCGCTGCCGCCGCCACCCCCGCCAATGTATGTCTTCATTGATCAGTCTAGTGGCATCTATACAGCACTTCCATCAGCCACGGTCGGTGCTGCAACTGCACTGAGTACATCTGGCTATGTGGCGCCCGTCGCTCCACTAATGACTCCACAGATGCAGTCGGCGGGTGTGGTGCTGCCGCCAGGTGTAATACCTGCCGCGGCGGCACAGACGTTGCTGAGGCCAGGCTTGCTTCAACAGCCGCAGCCAGCAAGTGTTATCATGCCTGCACCGACTGGCATACTACCACCGCCAACGAGCATCATACCTTCCCATGGAAGAATAAGACCACTGCCTCACAGCATACCAGAAATGCCAGTGCCAGCTATCCGCGAGCTGGCATTGAATGCCAATGCAGGATACTCTGGACAGCCACTCATTGCTGCAGCTAATGACTTGGCATTCAATTCCATGCCTGTTGATATGCATATCGGTGCTAGTTTAACCCAGCACGACGGTGGGTATATTAGCAGTGGAGGCTGTAATGTGAACAACAGTGCTGCCGAGCATGCAGTGCCGCCGCACTTGGACGATGAGCATTCAGCTACAGAACTTGTAGTTTCACTCGACAGAGATGAGCAGACAGAGTCACTGAATCCCGATGCTGTCCAGTTTGAATATCCGCTCAATGAAGTTGTCTCGGGACATGGAAATAGTTTAGCAACATACGAGAACTGCACTAGCAGTAATGGCGGAGTGGAGTTGCAGGAGGCGGCACCAATGGTGGCAGATAGTCAGCCGGAAGTGGCACCAGTGAATGGTGAGTTGAGTGTAGATTCATCGCATGAACTGGGCAGTCTATCTGAGACGTCGTCAGTCACTTCACCAAGCAGCTTAGTAGCCGACATGACGTTGATCGACCAGGCCGGCGAACGAGACGTCTGCGTTGTGTCAGCAAAGAAAGACCACAGTTATAGCCCTGTGATGACTGCATGCACACAGCAGTCGTTGGCCATGCCTGCCTGTGTATCTCCACCGTCCACTGCGATTAAACCCAAGGTGTCGTCATGGGCGTCACTGCTCAAAGACACGACGTCGGCAACTAATGCAATAGTGATCAACATGAATGACAGTCATGCTGCAGTCGCACAATTGAAAGCTGATGTGAAGACTGCAGCTAAAGAGCCAGTTGCATCTCAGTCGACCATCACGCACGTGTCAAATGGCGAGAAACTTAAACTGGAAATCTCTGGTTTGTATGCTACCAGTTTACCACTTGGCATTTCTTGATGTAAAATAAACACAAACAATCATAGACAGTTTTGTTCATATCAACTGTTACAGTTCGGTATCTTTACACTTGTGATTGGTCAACAGGAAGGGTATCAGGCTGGCAGTGATACGTGATACACAGATTGCTTCAGAACCATGTAACGTTGGAAACTTGGCTTGGTAAACAAAAAAAATAGGAAAGCAGTACTACTAATTCTAATAGGTACGTAGATGGATGTTGGCATTAATCATTCCGTACAAGTAGTTAGAACTGTGTTAATTTGGATGAGATACGTTTGTGCAGAGGTGTTAAGAACACAGAAGTTGAGTCATCGCAGCATTCATATTCAGCCACGAGGACTCACAAACCGTGCCAACTGGTGCTACGTTAATGCCGTATCTTTTATGCATACTTCAGTAGTTTTCAACTGTCGTTGTATAACACTGAGCTTTTGTTATATGAAATGCGTGGCATACTACACTGTGTTTGGTTTCATACTCAGTTAAGTACCACAGGAGTATTTCAGTTATCAGCTGTTAGTATATGCACTGTAACAATTGATTTCACCTTTAGTGCTATTACTGTTGGTTGGTCAACAGGAAGAGTAGCTATCTTGTAAACAACTGAGTAAAACTTCTGTCAGGTAACTAGCCTAACATGGTGTAACCGAAAAAGAAGGCCATTTAAGGCAATTGTATATATCAAACTCTGCATTCAGTCTGATAATTTACTGCAGAAATGCCAGCAAGAAATAAAGCAGTCAAAGCCCAAATACATGCCCATTGTAAACATGCAAATCTCATTCTTTTTTCAACCACATGCTGTAATACTACATTGTGAAGAGTTCAATCGGTTGCTGGTTCATTCCTTGAACCATGGTGTCTCACAACTAATATTCACAGCTGCTTTACAGTCACAATGACTACAGCAGTACTTTTGTATATTATTATGTTGTCGTTAACATTCTGCCAGACTCTGCAGGCTCTGCTTGCATGTCCACCGTTCTACCACCTGATGAAGCTGCTTCCACCACTTCACGACAAGTTCCCTGAGGACAAGTCGCTGGCAGTAATGAGAAGCATGTAAGATGCAACGTTGCTTCATTTATACACAGTCCTCACTCACCTCACTGTTCACTGCTTTGAGTGGACTTGTACGTGTACTTATTCTGGTGGTGTAACAAAGTGGCCAGAGCAACTCAGTTGCAGACTGATGTTGTTCTCTCCATAGAAGATAGGACAGTTTGGTTGTCTGTCCGAGTGTCCGTGTCATGAGCGCATGTGATTGGTACACGCACAGCGCGGGCAAGGCCCAGGCCCGCACAGAGCGAGGGCCAGGCATTCAAGCCGAAACTCGTCTTGTGGTTACTAATAGTATTACTGATGAATAAATCTAAATGACACTGCAACAGCTGCACTAAGCACCATAGTAGCTTAGTGCTACTATAGCCTTTATTGGTGAAAGGCTATAGTAGCACTAAGCCAATATCATATTGTATCGATTAGCGTTAGTAGGGTAAGTAGGGTTAAGGTTTGTGTTAGCCTGTTAGGGTTATGTTTTAGGTTGAGTATGGTCACTCTGTGCCCATTTACCGCCACTTTAGTGTTACTGGGCGATTTATGTGGCGTCATTTACAGTTTAGCTCTATGCATTACTGCCATACTGCATATATATCATGCTATTGTCAGCACAGTGGGGTGGGCCTAATGGGATTGAAGCCTGGTCCTTAGGACTTCTCTTCCATCAGTGCTTTGATCTGTTGGTTTGGTCTTTTGACCCATAAAACCCATCCCCGATATGACCTATAATGTGTTTGGTGGGATGTTAAACCTTGCTCAACTCAACTCAGCCACAAGTAATTAGAATGAATGAAACAAAATCTACAAATGTCGTTGTTTTTGGCGTGTTACAAAAATTGTCACAGTTTTGTTAAGTTCGATTGTAGCATCATCATTAAGTTAAGCTGTTCGTGGTTTACCAGTGTCCAGTGTGGCATGTGGTGTTACAGGGTTGATTTTGTCAACCATTTCTCAATCAAGCAAGTGAAAGCGTCTGAAAAAGTTGAGAAACAGAGTGAGCTCTTCTTGTGTTGATTATTTGTGTTAATTTGTACTCATTACTGAATGTTAGCATGTTGTGATGTGCCACTGACTGACTTGAGTCACTTGATTGCCATGTGTTTATGGTGCTTTCATCTTGATCACTGCTAGCATTCACCTCGTTTTTTAATAAATGCAGTTTTGTCACCAGTCAACTGCCAGCCTTCATACCAAGTCAACTGACTGATGCTGTCATCCACCTTTGTCGTTCTTTTTTTATCGTTTTAGCCCACTTGGCCTGCCTGCCAGATGGGCTGTATAATGTGCAGCTGTTTCATCTTTATTCATTTATTGTATTGGTCCAACTTCAATACAATAATCTCTGAATCTACTGGAACAACCTTCACCATATTTTAAGGATTGGTAGTTGTGTGAGAGGGCTTAATTAACTGTTCATTCATTTTGTGATAGCTCAAGGGATGTTGCAATGGCAACCAATTTTGTGGCCAAATTTGTGTGATTGGCTGATACCACTTTTATTCTTCATGCTGGCATTCTTAAATGGATTGGAGGATCACAGTTCCAATTTCAGAAGATTAAAAATGACAATGATTCTACTACATTATCGAGATTTAATCCAGTACTCCTTGAGTTTATGCCATCAGAATGTGTGCAGCAGGCATTGATCATTGCTGGGGTTAGCTTAACTGCATTTGCTAGGGAGCAACACTGCTGCACACTGCAGTGATGAGTAATCAGGCTGGCTGCGTGCTAAGCTTTGCCATGCATTTCTAGTTATTACTTATCTGAAAAGCTGAAACTCATTTCACCTTCCTACGAGGGTGCAATACTGAGTTGACAAGAGGCACTGCAGAATTGGTTACTGACTTTCTGTCATTTCTGTGAATCCTGTTGCCATCTAGTCAAGAGAATTTGCACATATCGATTGGACGCAGCATATTAACTTTATGACTATGTAACTGCACTGCCATATAGTGAGTGAGTAGTTTCTTAACGGCACATCAGCTGCCGTATAACGAGGTCAATATTCTGCACTATTATGCCTAAAGAATTCTAAAGGACAAGTGGCTTGTGTAATGTCAACAAGATGGTAGGAACTTGACTGTTCATAGTTTAACGTTTTTTGCAGTTTAGTTTCCAGTGCATTTTTAACTTATGCTGACTCTATTGTTGATACATCATTCAGTGAGAACAACTTTTCTCCTGTGGTTTCTAACATATGCTACTGCTGCCCTAGCATCACAGTGATACCATTGTGTATCTGCCAGTATTTATTGTGTGTAGATGAGAATGGAAAAGGAACGGTGAAAGTGGACATTAAATGTGGTGCTCCGTTTGAGCCCGCAAACGTCTACAAGATGCTTCAAGCAATTGACTTTGAGGCATTTAAGGTTAGGAGCATGCTGTAGTGTCATAGCTGTGCGTCTTTTTACAGTCGTTATTTTTTCATCACTTAGCAAATACATACTGTGATGTTCAGCAATGATTATAGACTGTTCTTTGTTATTGTTAATGGATTCTAGAGCAGCTCTAGATTGGGCCATGTCCTCAAACAAGACCTGAATGTTGGTAATTGCCACATTGACGTCTGTAGCACGGTTTCTGAGATATTGAGTGCCAAAGTAACTAAATGCCAAGGGTGATTTCAGGCACTTTTGGACTACAAACTTTTGATGTTAAAATGGCGTTAGAATATTCGAAGCTTCGGTTTTCAACTCGTTACTAGACTAGGATTTTATCAACTCCAAACTCGATTCACATAACTTGAGATCTGCTTCACACACAGTTCCTTCCTCGGCATTCATTGGGAAGCTGTTGCCAGTGACAAAGGATTGCCTGTGTTCACATTAATGGCAAGGTGGAGAGAAGTCATGCAGGGAGGGGAGGGGCGAGTTTCTCATGCTGCTGTAGGCAGGTAGTCTATTTCATGACAGATGAATTAGCTTGACACCATGGCAGCCTGTTAGTGGTATCCTTTAACTCAGCCGCAGATATGTCGTCGTGGTGAATGTGAGGGGAGTTTACAATTATTAGACTTCTGAGAATTGCCACGGTACACTATCCACTGAGAAGAGGCAAGAGTTGGTTGGTCGGTCGTATCATTGTGTGATGTGTATTCACATCAGCGGCCAAAATGAGCCGACCATGTGAACACGGGACTGGGTGGTCAGCCGTGGGTCACGACTATACCAATACCGAGTCGAGTTTTGAATTCTACAATTGGAGCTTCAAATATTAAAACAAACATCCATGGAACTAGTCTTGATTGAACTTGTATTGATTCAGCAAGTGACTGCTGAAGGATTGGATGCTGCACACTTTACACTGGCTGTTTCTGATATCATTACTCGTGAGGTTATCTGCAACAATGTGGAAACACACGTGAAGTTACACAGTGGCACAGATCTGCATTGTGAAGCTCTCACCTGTTCAACATGACTGTCATATTATTATACAGTTTATCTCTATCAACTATCTTAGTATATATAAAGCCTGGTTAGTGCTGGGATGGGTAATCATCTATATACAATCTTTTTATATATCGAGCTACATGATTAAATTCAGCCTGGCCAATGTGGCCATCATTCAATTTCACAGGTAGATGCAATGAGATAAACGGTATAATAATATGACAGTTTATCTCATTGCATCTACCTGTGAAATTGAATGATGGCCATATTGGCCAGTCTGAATTTAGTCATGTAGTTCGATATATAAAAAGATTGTATATAGATGATTACCCATCCCAGCACTAACCAGGTTTTATATATACTAACATAGTTGATTGAGACTGAAACTTTAGCTTTAAGCCAACTGCCATCATGTCTGTTTCAAAATGCATTCGGTCAGTGGAGTATTTAGTAGCATCAGTTGTTATCAAGTAGCAGTCGCACATTGTCGGATTGCTGGGAGTGTAATAACTGAGGTGGTGTGGTCGTTGATGCAGCACGGACAGCAGGAAGATGCCGAAGAGTTTCTCAGCTGCATTCTCAACCGTCTTCATGACGAAATGGTTGCTCTGATGAAACTCCCTAATAAAGGTTCTTTTAGTTTTCTTTTCATAAGTATGTAGATAGTTTAGATAACACTGTTGCATTTTCTCCCTAATCTGAATGTGCTAGTTTTCATTACTAATGGCACTGGGCAGTAAAAAAATTCCTCGAATAAAATCCTCCATTTTTAATGGGAGGAGGGTGCTGGCTGACAGTTTTTTTTTTCTATCGGATTAGAGTTTGTGCACATTATTTGTAATTTAATTGTTATTAAATTGTTACATTTTTGTGCATGTAAAGATTGAGTATTTCTAGTTAAATTTTGTGAATGTGCTTAGTTACAAACCAGTCTATTAGTAACGGATATAACTTCTGTATGTGTTCATGCTGTGGAATCTAAAGCATTATGCTATAGTGTTTCATGATGGGTAGCCTGTAAAACATCCTGTTGTACTTCAGTGATGGCTGGTTGTGGTGACTTCATGCTGAATGCATATTGTGCCTCAACCTTGGTCTCGTCGCCACCTGGG
>Ga0209366_1000361_pt1 | contig 10587 bp, 9 predicted proteins | sample WorMetmaBAHAMAS2_FD_187391 | JGI IMG/M metagenome (GOLD analysis project Ga0209366, IMG submission 187391) | Marine gutless worms symbiont microbial communities from Max Planck institute for Marine Microbiology, Germany - Inanidrilus... | ecosystem: Host-associated > Annelida > Digestive system >...
GGTCATGACCCACACATATATATTAACTAAAGTTCGACTTTTCACCAGTTGTCGGTTACGCTATTACATACGGGGTAAAACTGGGTAAAGCTGCCAACTCCACGGGATCAGTTTCCTCGTAGCATCTTCGTGACATCCTCGCCGACACGCGCAACATCCTCGCGAGGATGTCACGAGAATAGTACAATGATGCTACGAGGAAATTGCTCCCGTGAAATGTAAGCTTAACTAACTTCACAGTTCACAGCCCGTGTTTCGTAAGCGCTTGACGATCTACTACAATACTGAATAGTCCAATAACTGACAACGTAGAAATCTCTCTTCATGCAACGTCGAACATCATTCAGCGTGACGCCGGCGGCAGCGCAGTTTCTGCAATTTTGGCGCCATTACACAACTGAATCATCTGCTTACTTGCTTGACTTCCCTATCTATCATGACCAAATGTCAAGAATGAATACTAACGAGGAAATGTGAGCTTAACAACTGCCGAATAAGGAAGCAAGTGACACGAGTTACTGTAATGGTCGCAACAGCCCGCATCGCCGCTCAGCAAGGATCTTCAATCGTATTTGCAAGGTGGCGTCTCCACGAAGCCCAACACAATGGTTCTTTGGACCCACACGAGTTGGATCCACAAACGGCATCTCGATCCGTTCAGCTCACGGATGAGACCAACAGACAGACAGACAGACCACGCGACGTATCTGTAGCAATAGTCCGCATCTATGCACTGAGTGCATGCGACGCGGGCTAAAATGTGCACGCCGCCACGCCACTCTAAGGACTTCGAGTTAACTACACCAAGGCCAAGTTCAAAGAGCTTCCATAGCGTATTTAAGGACACAGAAAAGACAAGGACGTGAACTAACGTGCCTTCACCTATAAAGAATATGGGCTAATGCTCAATAAGAAAACCAAAAACCTAAACATCGACCTGCATACCCACACTGGCAGCGCATTTCACAACCGTGTGACCTTGACCTTTGACCTTTTCAGTTCAGGGTTATTGCATGCCAAGCGACTACCGGTACCATGCACTGTATAGCCTATCTATCAAGTTTGGTGTTGATAGCTGTCCTCACCACCACCAAGCCTCCATATTTGAACTACCACCTCATCACCGTTCAACCTCTCCGCAACACTCGCTCCTCATCACTTGTAACTCTCACTCGTCCACCTACATCATCTTCTCTACGAATTACTGATTGCTCCTTGTGATATGCTTCTCTCTGGAACCAGCTTCCTCCTTCACTGCGTCAACCTCATTCCACCTCTGACTCTTCTCTTTCTCTTTCTACTTCCGTCATTTCCACTGCTTGTGTTCCATCTCTTTCATCATCCATAACTCCTCTCTTTCTTTCCTGGCTTAAATCCTATCTTTTTCAAATCATTCCCACCATAGACTCTTTTTCTCTTTCTCAGGACTGACTCCACGGCTTCTTATCTGCTTCCGGTACTTCTGAGATTTTTTTTTTGTTTTTGGTTAATTGAACACTCTGTGGTAAACACACTGATTATACTACATGTAATGGCATGTTAATAGCATTTACAAATGATGATATATTTCACATTTTCAGCGATGCTGAAAAAAAAGATTTACATGACAAAATTTACACATCAGCGTAAAATACATGTTGGAATACGAAAAACCTGCATCCATTAACACTATGTGAGTAATACACGTCAGCAACGGCCATCTTTGTCAGTGATCGATGATGGCTTCAGCTTGGCTGACCAGCACGACGGCTGTGGTGAGACCAAAGTTTAGCGTCACTTCACGTTTTGCATTATTAGGTCTTAGACCAGATTATTGGTCTAAAACTAAATTTAGACTTTAGTTTAAACGAAAGATGGAGTGACCCATTAATTAATGATCACTTTGGTACCACTGTTAGATTGTTTATTGTTCCTTATTTAATTGTTGCTGTTCATTGTTTGTGTTCAAGCTCCGAATACATTGTTTGTGAGCTTGAAGCAGCGGATTAGATGGAGCTTGAATGCACTGACTGATCAGGGAATTGTGTTGCCATTTAGTGGAATTCCATTTATTTTCCTTGGCAACCGGACTTTGTCCTGTCATCATGGGCCAGATCTCAACAAGTCCTCAAAGATTAAACAGCGGGATGCCCAAGTTACAAAATCTGTAAGTGGCTTAGCTGTTCAATGAAAATATTACTTATTTAATCTTTATTATTTATTGCCAATTTGCCCTGTTTGTCATGTGCTTTTGTCAGTTCATGGATAGATAAACAATGACGGAGTAATACATTAACCCAGCTAGCAGTGATATGGAAGATTGTTATTTGCAGGTGAAAGTGATATTAGCTGTAGGATGATTGTGATGCGTGAATGACTCATTGTGTGGATTATGTGCATATCTGTATAATATGTAAACATTTGACAAGGTTTCTTATAGTTATAACTTCTTATTATCTATTTATGATAGACCAGCAGAGTCCATTTTAGTGCTGCTGTTTAAATTGTATCTAAGCAGCTCATTGCACATTTTCTGCATAAGCCATCATCCAGGTACACAAGGGATGGTTTTTATGTCACTGGCAAGTTAAAACTGTTGTAAACATTAAGAAGCTTATTCTCTTGTCAATAGTATAAGGTAACTGTGCATACATACATATTGATGACAGACTTGTGAACTAGATAGCTGCAGACTTGGTCACTCAGTGTGGCAGAGTGAAGCTTTGTTTGTGGCTGGGTGCACGTGAGGGACCTGAGAGTGACAGGTAAAACTATGTGATTGCTCGTTAACACATGTCATACCTGAGCGCTTTAGAGAGATGAGTATTGTACTCAGTGCAAACGTGTGGATGTTTAGTTACTTGCTTGTGTGTCTGACAGGAGGACAGCCAGACAGAGCCGAGGCCGCCGAGATACCTGGTGCAGCCGACCAAGAAGATGGACTGTCCCGTGGTGATTCACATGAAGAAACTTATTCTCTTTCCACAGTTCAAGGTAACACTGCATGGCGTGGGCGAATCCTCGTCACTGTACGCAACGTAACTGCGCATGATGAAGGGCCGTGGTCTCCTGTCTGTTAGAGAGACAGCGTGTGAGTTATGATGTTTGTGTGGAGGTCAGGAGGACAGATTCTGTGACCAACTGTTCTGTGCTGTGTTGTGCACAATAACCTGCTGCCAGATGTAAGCACTTGTTGAATTTGTGTGTTTCTTAGGTTTAGATTTCGTCATTTGTATCATTGTATTTTAGTTTAGGTTCGATATTTATTTACTGTTAGCTCAGAGTTGCTAGTTTTGTTATAGAGTTAGAACAATACACGAAAACTGGACCAGACCAATTCAGTAATTTTATGTTGCCTAGACCGGCCGAGTCAGTACCTGATCCAATAGTGATGAATTTTCAGAAATGAGCCGCGTTTCCTGCAACAGGTGGTGGTAATTAGTTGATAATCCAATGCTGCAGTAGTGTGAGTGATTGCACCGGCACTAGTGCATCTAGGTACCGATCAAATTTAGTATGTAGAGCAACCAGCTGTGTTGATAATAATGAGCCAAACTCAAAGGAGAATACCGCCAACAGCACTGATTACAGGTACACTGCGGGACTGATCTACAGAAATTGACTGGCGCCAGTTTGATCTGCAGCAGACTGGGTGTGGTCCAGTATCAAGATCAATTCTCACTCTAATTTTGAATTTTTTTGATTTTAATTTCAGTAGCAAGCCAAGAGATTGGCTGTGAAGAGGTCAAACATCAGGTGTGATGTGTGGCGTAGATTGATGCCGACTCGGAGTACTTGAGGCGTGTAACTGGCAAGCTGTTGAGGGACGCCATCACGGGCCTTGAGTCTGGCTGTGCTCCGTCTGAACTGCGTGTACAACTCAAGTATTACGTGAGACTTCCCGACCCAAACTCACACGTCAGCCACGCGCTGCCAGAGGTGCTGTTAGTTACTGTCTCACTGCCACACACACACATCTCTTAGTGCTGCTGTCGCCGTGAAACTGGTGCGTGTGTGTGTGTGTGTGTACTGATAGTGATGGTTAGTGTGGTCAGGCAGGCAGGCCAGCCGGCCATCTCACTGATGTCTAGTCTTCATTTGTTGTACGTAGTTTCATCAGTCACACATGCTGCACACATCTCAACGATACCTCGTTACATGACGTGTTTCTGCAGCTGAAACTTGAATTGAGCACTGTGATGTTGAGTGTGTTGTACTGCACTGTGGCGCCGCCGCCGCTGCTGCTGCTGCTGCTGCTGGTAATTGATTTTACTTGTAGTGAACAAAGTGCTGCAGTTGTGAGCCTGGCTGTGGGTTGACAAGTTTGTTGTGTGCTGTTTGACACAGATGCCTCGGATTCGTGAGCCGCTGAGAGCAGTCAGTGGCCGTAATACCAAGACGACAGCGAGTGACAGAGAAGATGACAACTTGACAGATACACCTGTACGACATTTCTCGTCATCAGGTGTGAAAGTGTCTCCGGCAGGTAAAGCCTCGTCCGCTGCGACAGCGACCAACTTCCGCGAGTTGGCTGAACTTGCCGATGACGGAACAAGCAACAAGACTCAACGAGCTGCGACAATGATAGTGAAGACGACCGACGGTCAAGAGATTCTCGTTCCGGTGACAGAGGAACGCCGTGTCAGGTCAGCGCTGCAGAGACACATCAACGAGAAACACTCAATGCTTAGATTGACTGACAACCAGCCGCATAGTGATGAGCAGTGCCAGGCCAGTGAGGCGGAGTCAGAGACACAGATGGCAGCCAGTCAGCATGCAGGTGAGGCTGCCGATCAACAGGTGGATGAAACAGGTGAGGGAGACAATCAACAGGTGGATGAAGCCAATCAGCAGGTGAGTACAACAGGTGAGGAAGCCATTCAGCAGGTAGATGTGGCAGGTGAGGTGGCAGAAGAGCAGACGATGTATACTGATGACGACGTGATACAGTACGTGACGTCAGTCGACCTGTCATACTACAACCAGCACCAGACCACCACGCAGCAGCAGCTGCAGCAACTCAGGTGACTGTCATCCATCTCTCCATCATTTCTCTCTCTCACACACACACACAGTATATTGCTGGCAGCCCACCTGCTGTTGCTACGGATGCAGTGGAGACTGACTGACATCAGGATTTTCCTGCTTGCTGTCGAGCAGTGTCTCTCTAGATTGGCTGATTGATTGCCAACTCATACTGATGACAATTAAATATTTCCGCTTGACATATTTACTGCCTATTCCAAGCAGTGTGGCAGCATTCCGTTGGTAGTGGTAGTGTTGTTACTAGGCTATGTCAGATATAGTGTCAGCAGTCTGTTGGTACACGTCGGGTTCCAAGTGTGATCTGTCTGACTGTTGGTAATGACTAAGTATTTTGGAAAAATGGCAGACTTGATCAAGCTGCCATTTGGGGTGATGGATCTGGTGGGTGAGGAACGATATATTAGATATGGGACCAGATGCCACCATGGAGGGGGCAAATTTTTTGGGAAATAGTGGCACATATCGGCATCGCGGCCTATTCCCAAATTAGTTTGTGATTTCTTGTTGTTAACTTATTAGCATGTATAATGAAGTGTGTATGTCAAGCCAGTGAATTATTACGACTGTTTTATCAGAGCTTTGTGCCTGACATAGCGTACGAGAAGTTACTTGTGTAATGTGATGTGAAACAAGATTATGTTTGTGTTGAGTACAATGTCGTGTGATTCTCAGTCTCATGAAGTAAAAAAACAGCAGTGCATTAGTAAATTATTTCTTGTGAATAAAGAAATGTTTCTCATGCTGTATTGAGAGGCTGCAGCACTGTGTGAGTGCTGTGTAGATAGCTTTCAATCAACTCACTTGTAAGTCACGTGAAAGTTTGTTAGATTCAATCTGTGTTGATCTGCTGCTGCATTAACAAGCTCTCCGTACTGTAATTGCAGCTATTTTATCGACCATCCAGATGCCATACTGGAGTTGACCATTTCAAAGCTTGCGGCACGTTACGCCAAGATCGACCAAGAGCAGCTGTTTGTGGTAATTCGCGAGTTGAAAAGTAGCGACGACAGCGTTCTGTTAATGCCGAGCAACGTGCGACTGCAGGCGGACGTTGTTGTTGGTTCACAGCACGTCGACCGGTTGAGGGCGGCCGAGTTGTGTGACATTGAAGATGCCGAGTGTAAGATTGAAGTTCCAAACGCCGACCTGATGTTTGTCTATCAGTCGACTCACATGAAGCAGGTGTACCGCCGCTACGGTCACCTGCTGATGGTGCTCGACGCTGTCTACCGTGGCGGCCGCTACCCGCTGCCTGTCTACTTCCTACACGTGAGGACCAACACCAACTACCAGATCGTCGCGGTGATCATTGTCCAGCAGGAAACACAGCGGAGCCTCGTCAACGCACTCCAGGTGGTACGCCGGTGGAATCCGGACGTGAGTCCTCGCTATGCACTCATTGACCTCTCGGAGGAGGAACTGGCCGCTATACAGGAAACGTTTCCAGGTCAACGGAATGTTTTGACCTTCTCTCTGTTAGTGTAATAGATGCTGCCTGGTTTTATCAACACTGAATGAGTATTCATAGATTGTCTTGCGTGAGTTAAAAAGAAGTAACCCCCTAAAAGCTATTAACAATATCTTGGCCTGTGCAAGCCTTTCTAAGCCAAATTTTTGCAAAGTAACAGGCAATTATATCCACACATGTGTACCAAATTTGGGGAGTTTAAAGTCATTTTTAAATATCCCACCACAGCTTTTAGACATAGCTACACTACCTTGTGAAATATTAGGGTCTGATAATAGCGACAATCTGAAACATGTATTGTGAGTGATAAATCACAAGGTAGTGTAGCTGTGCATTTAAGGTGTGGTGGGCTATTCATCTATCACTTAATAATCTATTTATCGCTAAGTTTGGTAGTGAAAGAAATTTTAAAATTGATGAATGCTTGGCAAAATTACAGGCAAAAAGATTGATTGCTCTATGTGCCTTGTTTGCCTTGCAATGATCCTGCTTAAAGATGAAGAACTGGCTAGATAACTTACCTACGATAAACAAACTTTTTGCTTTTGTTATGTTTCTACACAGATTATTTTTCACTTTAGTATCAACAAATATCAAACTAAAGTATTTTTCTGCAATTTTTTTGAGCAGTTGAGTCTTTACACCTCAGTTTGCTGCACACAGTCATTGAGCATGGCAATATTTGAACATGGAGATTTTACAAGGTAGTGTAGCTACACAATTAAGGTGTGGTAGAATGTTTAATAACGGGAAATTTACTAATGAGTCTGCCATTGAAAGAATTTTGAAAATTGGCAAGCATCGTATGTTGTACAGGTGTGGAGGTGTACATAGGTGACTACCATCGTGAGCAGGCGTGGCAGCGGTGGTTGGATAAGGTAGTTCACAGCATGGACACAGAAGGCATCAAGACGAAACTGCGGCGTATAGCCAACGCATTGACCGTTGAAGACGTTGATCGGACATTGATGGAGTTTGAGTCTTCGCCGGCTTTCACATCGAGCAGTCGTCTTGGCAACTGGTTCAGCAACACGTGGAAACCTCATCTCATTGTAAATACTGCACTTGTTGTCACTCAGTTTGCTTTCTAAAGCTTCTTTACCATCAGACTGAGCAGTTATTTTGTAATAATAAAGTTGTTAGCATGTTGCTACATTTTTAACGTCATCACTGTGGCACCTTGTGAATCAACCATGGCCAGCCAGCCAGTACCAGCGGTCTCATTGATCTCACTGCAGCCAGTCTACGTATATCGTGTGTGTGTGTGTGTTTGGATGTGTGCAGCGTTGGACGTTGGCGTACCGGAGTGCTGAGTGCTTGTTTCTGATGTACACAAACAATGGTACGAGGAACATGAATGAGGACTTCAGATACGAGTTCTTGGACGGCTGTTATGAGTCGCCGCTCAGTCAGTTAGTGACGGCCGTCATTAAAGAACTCCCATCACTTGCTGACATGTAGGTTGTCTTCAGCCATCTGTATCGGGGGAGAATCCAGTGATTCCACGGGCCCAATTTTCATCCCCGGCCGCTGTCCTCGACGGTGTGTCGGCCTCCCGGCGGCGTCGCTAAACTGTGGAACGGCGTCCTGGATTCAAAATTCAGACTACCGACCAACGAGCGACGAGGACGGACAGACGCCCATAATTCACCTCTGTGGGACCGCCCCGATACTGCCGCTAATCCGGCTCGTTAGCGAAGATTAGCGGCTAGCCCATTGCCCCCCAAGTTGCACGCTGATTGGCCCCTGGCCGGTGGCGCGGCCTCGTGGGAGGACGCGACCTTAGCCAAGGGTCAGAGGGGTACGGCACGTCGTCGGATGTGGACGCGTTTCAAAAATAACCGTGAGAACTTGCCGTTGACGTTGTGTTCAATAAAATGTCGTCAAATCTCGATATTCGTTGTCCTATTAATTAGTTAATCCACTTGTTGACGGATTATGAAGATATGAAGGTAGCACCAGTGAAAAGAACTCATAACCTGTTCTCCGTAATGTGAATGCACTAGTTGCTGCCTGCAAGAAAGTCTGTAAAACTTTGATAAGCTATCAAGCTGTCAGTTAGAGATGTTGACTTGTACAATAGCCATAAAATGGTTGTGTATGATAGATTAATTGACTAGTTTGGTGAGGGTTCGGTGCTGTCGTAGTTGTTTTCAGTCTGCCCAGTGCAGTTGTTAGCCAGTGGACATTGTCGTTGTGTATCTGTTGCATTTAGTACAGTAATTAGTGCTGGGTGCCTTGACGTCACTGTACCGTGTGCATTGGCAGTGCTGGGATGTGATGTGTGTGTCAGCTACATGGAGCTCAACGTGCGTTCGTCGAGTCTCTATCGCAAGTACAACGACGACGTGCCGCTCTACCTCCGCAACCGTCCACGTCGTGTCGTCGACGATGTTCGTAAGAAGATGCGTGCGGTGCAGTCGGATGACGTCACTGGAGTCTGTGCCAAGGCGCCCGGCGTGTTCCTGGTACCAGCTCGCGGTGGTCGACCGCCGCACGTCCACGAGGTGGTGTTTGGCAGTGATTCATCGCTGTGCAGCTGTACCTGTCAGTCGTTCCAGCGCACACAGATGCTGTGCACACACTTCTTCGCCGTGTTCCAAGCGCTGCCAAACTGGACGTTCGACCACGTGAGTCCCATCTATACACAGAGTCCGCTGTTGATGCTCGATGAAGACATTCTGACTACAGTCGCGGCGTCTTCGACAGTGACCGCGGCCGCGGACGGCACCTCGCTGTCCAAGCCATCGACGTCGATGAGTCCTCCAGTGAACAATGAGAAACTGCTCAAGTCGGAGAGACAGCGAGCGCGCTCACTGCTGCAGGACATGTTTGAGATGACGTACAGAGTGGATGACATCAACTTGATACGGAAGCTGGTGCAGTGTGTGCAACCAGTGCATCGCGAGATGTCGGACTGCGCCGTGCCTGACACACAGACGCCGCCGGACAGCGCCATCGGCAGGAGCGGCAAACGCAAGTTGCAGTTCAAGCGGTCGATGTTGCCGGCGAGTAAGAAGCAGCCAGTGATGTTGAGTGATGGAGGTCACGTGAACGTGATGGAGGTGCACGTCATCAACACTGACGTCAGTAACAGCGAGCAGCAGCAGCAGCAGCAGGTGCTGCCTGCAGTGGGACCCACCTTCACTGTCTGACTCCAACTTGTTCACTCTACCCTCATTGTCTTCCTTGCTGGATAGGGTGACCCATTGCATCTGTGTCTGTCTGTCTGTCACTCTGTCTGTACTGTAAAAGGCAAACAACTCGAACTATCGTCAATAGACATGTAGTGCACAAGGTGCATTAACCCTGAGGTCAAAAGGTCAAGGTCACAGGGTTTTAAGTGCACACTCGGTGTGTGTTTACTAGTGGTTACCATGCATGTTGATATGACAGATTGTTTTCCAGTTGTTGCTATTTTTGCCGCATTTGGCTGCGTGGTTACTTTGAGGTGTTTGTTTACTCAGAAATACGGGTCTGCTGATGTAACAGCTGAGTCACTGAGTCACAGGCCAATATGTTGCACTCATTTCAGCTGGCAAGATAAGTCATATGTTTGAGACAAGGATGCGGATGAAGGTGAATGCCTGAAAGATACTGATAAGTTAATAACTGAGAATGAGATGCTGGCTTTGTGCGTACGTGGTTTACAGAGACGTGAACGTCGTGTGTAGTGACTGTAGCGAAAGATGACCAGTCTGTCTGTTAAATGACTTGTCTGTTGACTGTGTCCAATGCATCAGTACGGGATGCATTAACACTCGATTGTTTTGTGTCTTAAAGATGCGTTGTTTCATGCAAAAACTATAACACCATTACTGAAACTGAAATTAACTCTGAAGCTAAAATTTCAGTGTAGTGATATTTATGCTATATGTTGCACAGCAGATGATTAGTTAAACCGATGTGTATTTAAGAGTTACTTGAAAATCTCAACCTTAAAAATGTATTACAACTTATCACACTAAATGGGCTAGAAAAAAAGCGTTTTCAGCCCACTGGGCAAACCTGCCAAAAGGGCTTTATGTTTTGCCAATGTTCTTTATTTAGCACGCCACCCCCGTTATGCCTGCCTGGCAAGCAATATTTAATCA
>Ga0209366_1000362_pt1 | contig 10585 bp, 7 predicted proteins | sample WorMetmaBAHAMAS2_FD_187391 | JGI IMG/M metagenome (GOLD analysis project Ga0209366, IMG submission 187391) | Marine gutless worms symbiont microbial communities from Max Planck institute for Marine Microbiology, Germany - Inanidrilus... | ecosystem: Host-associated > Annelida > Digestive system >...
GACCCACTACTCCAAATGACATTTCAATTGAGTTAACAATTTCTAGAATTCACAGTTGTTACCAAAAAAACATCAAACTGACTGACCAATCAAACGAACACAGAACTTCTGTTGGTACCAACAGGCCACTTACATTATATCTGCAACATGGCCTGATAAGAAAACCAGTTACATGAAAACTTAGTGAAAACTAATATATAACAAAACTGCAACATTCTGCAGCAATGATCCAGAACCAACATGGAGCGAAATTTGCAGGTTTTACATTTTAATACTGTTCCATTCCTGATGGTATTGTTTTGATGCAACTCTGCATGCAGCAAAATGTGCAGATAATCAAACAAACATATTATTTGTTTACAATCTCACAACAATAAAACGTATATATACCGAAAATATAATACAACTAACCGTTAAATGTAAATGATCGACCAATGCAATAATGCAATAAAACTGTCATCATCCTGTAATCATAAATGCCTTAAGTCCTTTGGAAAGTATCATGTATTCAATATATTCAAGAATGAACACAGACTATGATAAATAGCTCCTCAGCAAAAGATGTGTTGTGGATAAGTATGTACATCGATGGAATAAAAGCTCTCTATTGTTGCTATGTCACTATTTTTTGGGCAACAGAAAAGGCATCTGGTAAAAATTCTTACTCCAGCAATCTACACCGTGTCTCAAAAAATCTTCTGCACTTAAACAGTGCAGCTGTTTTGTGAACAAACGTGCATACACATTTCAAGGACCATCTGGTCACAATTAAATCACAGTGTGCTCTCTAAATTATCAAAATCCTTTCACGTATGTAAAAGTTATAACATGCCGAACCTGAGACATTTTTTGAGATACAGTGTAGAAAGGTGACGGTCTGACAACGAGTTAATGGCTTCGGTCACGTCAAGCCAAGTTATTCTATGTTCAGCCAGGTTAGTTCTGAAATAGGATTGTCTGCAGGTATACTGTATTGGTATGTAACCAGCCACTCAGGTCCACTTAGCCTCCTACACTCTGAGGATTCGGAAACGAGTACACTGTACTGCTAATGGCTAATGAGTACTAATGAGTACTCTATGGCTGGGAAGAAATCCATAAGTCTGGCATGGCAATGGCCATGCATCACAGACTTTGTGATATGTTTGTTTAATTTTTTTTTCATTTTAATTTTTCTTTATTCCAACATTGTCGTATTCACTGTATGCTGATTTCCGTGCTACTTGATGGCGTCTGACTGTCAAGAATTAAAAGGATTACTTACTTACTTACTTATGTTCACCTTCAGGCCCACAGAACTAAGGAAAGGAGATACACAGGAGTACAGCACTCTTTAAAGACCATTAATTCAGACTCTTTTGACGATGTTGTAAAGACAAGAAACCGATGGTATCTGTGAAAAAGCAGAAAGAAAACCAGCCACTGTAGTTGTAACACTGGATTAGAAAGACATAACCATACGAATAAGAAAATTTGTACGAAGTTTTTTTCTGAAATACTGATACACATCTACACATCACAGAATCATCAGATTTAAACAAAGACACAATAAAATATTTACAAGTCACATTGTTCAACTTAGCACATTTCAATTTACAGTGCTACTGGCTACCGAGTTTTGATAATAATCCAGCAGACGAAGAAAACGAAGCAAGCAAAAAGCAGAATGTACAGAATGTGGCAATTGTAGCCGAGTTTTGCCATGGCCGACACTCGACCCATAGTTGCACGCAGAAATCCACCGGAATTGTCAAAATCATCGTCCTACATGCACACACAAAATGGTTCACGCATTAGATCGCATACAATTCAAACTGATCAGAATCTTATTCAGATCAGTTTGATGAAAAAAACTAAAAGTTCATTTATTCTGTCTACAGAAGAAATGACATTTTTCCTGATAGAATCTTCCACTACTACAGCCAGCTAAATTCTTAACTGATGACGGCTGAACATTTGCAATACTCATATTTGATGAACTGCCTAATAATGTAACTTCGGCTGATTCTCGGTTCAGATTATGGCTCCTAAGAAAATGTTTTCTATTTCAGCAATCTTATTGTGATCTTATTGATATTAATTTCATGTTCAGTATTCTCACTCGGTTGTCCTAACTGTGTCTTTGTTATTCAGACTACTTTATAAACTTCAAATCTACTAACTGTGCCAATACACTGACTGAACACTTATGGTATTTTCGTACATGCCACTAAGCATTAAACTGGTGTATCATTAGAATGATTATCACTAAATTTATCAGCTATTTGTTTATGGTCCTTTTTCTTGCAGATGTGCAGAGTTGCTGCAATAAAACAAGTGTTTGTTGAAGCATTTGTTTTATTTTATTTCACATATGCAGACAGCTTAAGTCTAGAAAACAGCCCTGCTAAACAATAACTGTCAGTAATAGTAACAGCAATATAACAGTAATAATAAACAACAGATCTCACTGAAAAACCATCAGACAACTGACATACCACACTCTTCAGAAACTTGTTCTGCTCTCGAACTTCTTGGCCGATATCAATTGACAGCTAAAATATATTTGAACAACAATCAATTAATCCAAACCTTCACCAAACATAACAAGAGACCTAGCACTGGCTAACATGGCGCGAGATGATGTGCCCACAAGCAGCACAGCGAGCAGCACGGTGGCCGCTGGCAGCCACAATGCATGGTAAAGTGGGATCGGAATTCAAAACCTAAATTAGCTATAATGCGCCAATACACTTCCGTCACAGACAGACGGACACTGATATCGTAGCATAAGCGCGAGATGTATATATTACATCTCTCTTTCTCATTTCATAAGGTGTTCACCACCTTTCCTGGGCCTTAAGCCCAGAGCTAGAAATATCTCTGTACATGTCTGTTGTCCTGTGCAGTGCCAGATTTACATTTACCTTCCCAGCCACAGTGTCAACACCCATTGAATGCCAAATAATAATTTACTGCTTGGTGTTAGGGGCACAAGGATGTGAAAAAAACCTGTCCAGTCATCATGCAGACATCCTCCAATGTCTGACATCTTGACTGCAAGTTCAATGCCAAACCGTATAACATCATGCCTCCAATCAGTTACCCAAGTACTTTTTTATATAACTGCATCAAATGCAGTAATCTTATACAGTTACATAAACACTGTTATTTTCTTACACTTTTTGACAAAACCAGCACTTTTAGCTTGTTTTACTTAATTCCTATTCCTTAATTTCCCAATCCTGAGTTACTCAAGGTCTGGCCTCAAAATAACACATAGTAACTCCATAATAACTGCATCATGTTTTGTTGACCAGAAGGGCTTTCTGGCACTCAAAAAGTAAAGTCAAAGCATGAAAAACGAAGCATACAAGGCTAAAATTTTCAGTATTAGAATCCACTCAAATCAGTACGAAATAATGATATATGACTTACAGACTTAAGTGCTTTCACTTTGTCTGCCAGGACATCGGCCATTTTCTCATTTTCCTCTTCAACAATTTCTGAGCCATATCGCTGCTGTGTACCAGCTGCACTATAACCACTAACTGCAAATAAAATGTCAAATACAGCTATAATAAACTGCACATAACTGTACAGACGTATGTACTCTCTGCAGAATATAGCAATAGAGCATGATGTTATAAATTCCGATAACCTTTCAGAATATAAGAATACCAGCTGAATGCCCACTCAAATAAAGATCAAGACAGGACCGCAGACTGCACACAGCGGGTACGCTACTAGCCAACCATTCCTAACCACTCGCCAAGGGGCAAGCAGGTATTCAGCTAGCCCTACACAACTTCTTTTAGTTCTTTATTAAACTAACCTTTAGGAAACATTGCTTGGTAGCAAATGATATATAAAAACAATAAGTATTTGAAAAATGCTGGGGCCATTCGCCACTGCGAGTCACCGCACGCCGATGTCCACAACAACAACGACGACGACGACGACAACGCGTGACAGAGGGGACCGCTATGGCCCCATAGAATGGGCCCAAAGAAATTAGTCAGCATCATAGATAACGTATAACAGCAAAAGCTAATGATTACAAGCAGACCAAACGGAAGTTGAACCACTGTTTACACTGTGCCTGTCACATTCCTACAAAACAAGTGCTTCATGTGCACATATAGATCGACGGATGATAATGGGCTGTCATCTAGATTTGCACGTCTAACCCTAACCCAATCATTAAACACACTGACCCAAACCCCACTAACCCTAACCCTAACTTAATAAGGTACCGTCCGCCGAAGCTTCACTGTAGCCGTGCCTAAAACTATTACCAAGATTTGATCGTCGCATGATACGAATCGGCCTTCAATGAAGGTGCCGAAGCAGCCTTCAATCATCGAATTGACAGCGGAGACTCTTCCAGTCAGATCTTCACGCGAGATCGTTACCAACGCGCAAAATTATAAGTAAACTTTCTGTTCTAAATTGAAATAGGATGATTTGTTTGTATGTTACAAAATATACAAATTAAACATAACTTAATGCGTACACAACAATCGGAAATCAAAAGTGACGTGTAGATTATTTCACGAGGAAAACTGGACTTTCGGAAAAACGGCAAAATAAGTAAATAATAACGTTAGAAATCTAAAGCGGCCCTAAGGTCGGTTTGCACCTGCACCATCCATACTTAACTTAAGTAGTCCTTGAATCGCCAATGAAATGCATTGAGATCTATTAAGGACTACTTAAGTTAAGTATGGATGATGCAACCCGACCTAAATAACGCTGCACTAGAGACTGAGTGGAGGTAAGCCAATAGTCTTACGTCCAAGACGCTTCTCTTGTTGATTCACATCCAGTCGTTGACCAGGGATGGGACTGTCTTGATTTCTGTGCAGTGTGCAGCATTCTGCATGACGTTCTACAAAGATGCCACCGACGTCTTGGAGGTGCTGGAAATGATGGCTGTTGTGTTGTCCAACTGCAGCATAGTGACTTGGATCGAGTGTTCCGTGCAACTTGTCTGCCAGTGTAGGCATGCATGTCAATATGACTGCTTAGGTTTTAGTGTTAGTTCTGAACTGACGTATTTCACAAACTGACAGTTACATTCTGGTGTCTTCTCTGCTTTCTGCACATGGACATTCAATAACTGCTTTGAGATACTGACATCGCATTATTTAACTTGTGTGACAGTTACCATTACCTAATTTTACACTGCTGGTATGTTGTCACACTGTGTTATGTAGTTTACTGTTATCTAATGAAAATGCTATCCCAGCAGTATCGAAGCGAGCTGAATTTTGGCAACCAGCTAAAAATGAAAAAGTAGGCTGAAATTTATCGAAATATATTAACAATTAGCTTACTATACTTCAATGAGTGTGCACATGAATATCAAAAAGTGCAAATAGCCATGCCAGTGTCATTTCAAAGCAATGCCACCGATTTTCAAGGTACAGTTAATGTCTAGGACGTTTGTGGTTTGTAGATGTACCTTGTTGGGAGGTTTGTTGATTTTACTGCACATTTAGGGAATGAGGACATTAATAGGCATTTTTGAGCAAAACTGGTATGTACCTATAACTTTCAGAAAGACTACATTTTTGGGGTTACTTTTCTAGAAGCATATGACTCAAGCTACTTCTAGGCATGGTACATACGAAAAAAAAACTAAAAACTGTTATTTTATCTCGAGCACTGGTCACAAACCTAATGTCTGCTGCTCTGGTCCAAACAGATCCATATCATAGCGATTAAGTCCATGTCAGAAGTTTGGCTGTATTTAATTCTGAGGCAAACTTCGGGACCAGAAAACGGTTCCAAACAAAACTGAATTATACAGAACATTATCTGAGAGTTTTTTTTCGAAATCCTTAACAAAACTCCAAAGATAATTTCTTCTGGTATAAAGATTCTAACTACAGGAAATATGCTTACATAAACGACAAGAAGGCCTAGCAGTGGCTAGCACAGCGCGAGATGATCCCTCCACTCTTCCAGGCCATGATCCCTCGCCTCCTGTGCACTGAACTATAAATAGTTCAGAGCTCACGCCGCATGCACCGCGAGTCCGCGACCACAATGAAACCTAAATTAGCTATAATGCGCCAATGCACTTCCGTCACAGACAGACGGACACTAACACCGTAGCATAAGCGCGAGATGTATATATTACATCTCGCGCTAAAAACTCTCTGCTTACAAATAACACTTTGCACCTAGAACCTCCAAACCCTCAATTACAGCCTGCAAACATTCACTGCCAAACTTTACAAGCATGGGCAACACTGTACTCAGTAACATGACTGGCATACAGTATGTGTGACACATCTCTTAGAAAAACGATACCCATAATAAGCATGCAATAACCAATAAACATTAAAAGTTGTGTCCAGTATTGAAAGTTGCTACAGGATAATAAAACAAATATGGAAAAATATCTAATACATCGCAAAGCTAAATATAATGCACACAATAAAGTAAATCAAACAGCACAAAGGTTGAGACCAATCAATAAAGCTGCAATTTCTGTATAGTTCAATAAACATACAACAGCTAACATGAATTCAATCATTACAGTTATTGTGCCTAACCAAGCAGAAATCAATGATACTGAGATTTAATACAATCTGGCTTTATAGCACACTCATACATTTAAATTTACAACTGGAATAACGATACACAGCAGAAACATAAACTTAACTAACGTTGCTTCTACTAGTACTGCTATGTAATGGCCATTTTGGGGTTTTGTAAAAAAAAAACAAATATATACCTTCTCTCCAGCGGCAGCTGAGCCGTGAGGTTAGGGGACCTGATGACCCCCAATATCAGATGTGGGGGCAAGGCTACGTATCTGACCCACCAATAATCTATGACAGTTGGTAACACTTGACTGAGGTAGGCTAGTCATATTTTCTCAAGCAAAACCCACCAAAATTCATAAAATTTTCTAGGGTGTTACCGCAAAATTCCCGTGGCTGGAGGAGGCTATCCTCTCCTACACCGACTCCCTGTCAGTGCATGCTTTCTGACTCCCAATATTTTCAATGCTCCACCGCCACTGCTTCTTGCTTCGTTATCTCTTTTCACAACATTACTCATCAACATATTTATTGTTAAATGCAGAAAGCTGATGAAGCAGCAGTAAAAATGTGTGTGACATAACTAAAAATTGTAAGTAGAAATATTTGAGAAGTGAAATTTAAACCGAAGTAAAGCTGTAAACTGAAATTATAATAAAATTACCTGAGAATTTAAAGATCAAATTTAAGTAAAACTATTATATAGTTGTGAATATTTAAACTGACACAAAAATAAAATTAATCCATCCAGAACTGAAGAATAATTTAAATAATATTTTTCCTGAAAAAAACTCACTGCAACCAATCGAAAAATAAATAAATGGAAGATCCAAATTATTAATGCAGCATATAAAAAATACGAGTTAAAACTTTATTCAATAATGTGACAAAATGCAATTACAGTAACAGCCGGTATTTATGCAAAATTCAGAGAATGACATATCAATGAAACCTTGAAATACTGAATACATAAGTACAGCACAAAACAGAACGAGAATACACGTCAAACATTAAAGTAAAAAATACACACACCACACATCTACATAACAGCAAGCACACACATGCACACACGACACAGGGCTTCCCTGAAAAAGCACATAAAACTAGTGAATTTACATAAAAGGTCAATTTTCATTGCGACTAAACTTCAGCTGCTGCTGTCACAGACTGAAATAAGTATATCTGCTAATGCCGATGGACCGCGCGAAGCAAAATCGACCATATCGCGCAGTTGCGCTGCACACCAAATGTAATCGCCAGCCAACGAGCGATATGTGAGGTGAAGCTCAAACTCCACCTGGTCGATTTGTTGTCGATATATTATACTAACAAGTTCTGACAACAAATTCACAACTAATTGAACTGATGGAGTTTAAGCCTTAGTGTATAGCATCACTAGTGCCGACCGTCAAAAGTGCGAGAAACACAGGTCCGCTGCTGACTGCATTGTTGATCTTGGCTAACAGCGTGCTGTGGCAAAATTTTTCTAAGTCCACAGTTGCGCATGCAAAAAATGGGTCATTTAAAAAATAACCACGTCCCTTTTGGTGCTGATTTGTCATCCCTTTGGCAAGGATTAATATAATCTCCCTACATACAAAATCTAACAGTTCTAGCTTCACCCAAACCCGAGATATGGATTGGGCCCTGAAAATTTAAAAAGGATTACATGACCTAACCACACACCTTTTATGGATGGCTTGTTGTCCACAGACTGGAACTAGCTACAATCGACCTGGAAACTAAACAAGAACTCTCTACGTTTACTCACGATGAAGATACGAAAGGCGACGAAACATGCAAAAATTGGGGTTGTTAGGGGTCCCCAAGGTCATTAGCAACATAACCATTCGATAGAGTGCATGACTTCCTATTCAACTTTAACAGAAACAATGCGTATATTTTGTATCATTTTTGAGTTATAGCAAGTTATTTGTCGAACGTGGCTGATTTTAACCTACTGCACCTGCGTTTGACAAACAAATTATCAAATAAAACGGAGAAATCACTTAGTACTGTCTGAAAGTATCACAAACTTCACCAAACTCACAAAGAAATGACAGTATTCAGTCCACATGTACAAAGATCCAATATGAAAAAAACAATTTACGAGAATTCTAAAGTAGTTTAAGCGAAAACACCTTTTCAAAACATGATTGTAATCAATATGAGTTTGCTACTCAAAGACTTTACAATAAAAACTGACCTTTAAAAAAGTTCACTAGTTTATTATTACAAAAATAACATATAACAGAACTAACTGCGGTATGTAAACACACAAGTCCATTTGCAAACAGCTAAAATCCTACATGAAATACATGGTCTGTGTCGAACAAATAATTCTGCTTAGCAGAAAATAACATAAGCAATTTCAAAATACCTGCATACACAGGCTGTGCCAATAAATTATATACCTTCAATATGCCATATCATAGAAACAAGACAAAAGGAAATGGCTTTCATTGAAAAGTTCAGAGAATTGATAAGTCTGAACAACAAACTGCTAACAGTTTATAGTTTTGACATTGTTGTATTTCAATTAATGTACAACAGGTGATCACTCACTACTATGCAATTTGATTTTTTAAAGTTTTTTTCTGTTTAATTCTTCTGTTTTTGGTTCAGTGTGGTAGTCTGGCAGACTAAGACTAAGCAATTTCAAAATACCTGCATATACAGGCTGTGCCAATAAATTATATACCTTCAATATGCCATATCATAACCATAAGACAAAAGGAAATGTCATCAGCTTTTGAGTACACTCTAAACACTCCAAATCGTATCGTATCACATCACACCACTACTTATCTATGTACCATAAAATTCCCCGATATTTCACCGACAATTTGCGGCACGTCTACCCTTGTTGTATTATCCTGATTTGCTGCATATCTTACTGTCACTGCTACCAGTATGCCATACACAAAAGTGTGGTGCATATTCTTCGTAAGATTTCAAAACAATTTAAAAAGTAGCAAATCCTTCAAGCAGGTGACATAAGGACTGCTAAACACTAGGACTGTTTCAACCATGAAGTTAGCAATAAAAAGTTTTCAAGATTTTTCTCTGAAACTTCTCTGACAGCTAGATAAATTCCCCGACATTATCAATAAACTGTAACAAAATTTCAGCTAAGTCGCCGGTCTTGCAAATTTTCTAAATCACAAGATAAACATTATTTCGTCGATACAGTGCACTGAGAAATGTACAGTTATTATTGGCACATCCTGTACCTGCACGTTAACAAACTACTTACAGTAAACGTTCTAAATGTGCTGCTGTTACAGCATCACCATTTCACCATTAATACATGTACAAACATGTCATGCAAATCTGGACAGAAGCATGATGAATGAGATACGGCCAGCCAGCAACCAGAAGTGTGTGAAAGGTCTATTAATTAGTCCATTACACTGTACAAGACTTAGTCTGAAGAAAAGATGGAGAGAGTGTGTACAAGATGTTGACCAATTAGCAGATGCGTTCCGTCAGTTGTCTCTGGATAACACAGCACAAAAGAGAAATAAAACAACTGGTAACGAACCAAAAACCTCGTAAGTGAATGCTCATAAAACAACAAATGTGCAAAAGACAATTGCAATAGCGGTTTGCGATCAACGTAACTACAAGAATATATGAACAGGACTGATATGTTTTCAGTATAAGGTGACAAAATCTGCCAAAAATTTTCAAAAATGTATATTTTGCATTACAGTATTTTAAAGAACATAAACGACATAATGCACCACTCACATCACATTACAATGAAACTGGAGAATAAACATAGGGGCAGTTCCTGTGAACCACCGAGTGCAGTGCTAACCATTCAGTGAAACCACACAGCAATATTTCCCGAGCAGTCTACACACACTTGCATCTGCTCACCGTAATCAACATTCACATTCCATTCGCACATATCCGCCAAAGTAAAGCACATTTCACTTTTCATGCAACTATCTGATAATCCCAGCGCAAAACATTAGTTAAAATGGCCAATCGGTTAACCCCCCACTTTAAAAATGTGGAAGATTGCTCTCCCAAACCCCCCC
>Ga0209366_1000363_pt1 | contig 10567 bp, 7 predicted proteins | sample WorMetmaBAHAMAS2_FD_187391 | JGI IMG/M metagenome (GOLD analysis project Ga0209366, IMG submission 187391) | Marine gutless worms symbiont microbial communities from Max Planck institute for Marine Microbiology, Germany - Inanidrilus... | ecosystem: Host-associated > Annelida > Digestive system >...
AGCATAGGTGTGACAATGAATATCATAACAAGTGGAATTTTGCATCCACTTTGACCACGTTTATTTACTGGGTTCTTTAAGGAATAGCTCGAAATATATTCGGAGCAGGCCACTCATGCGGGAAAGTTTTAAGCCTGTCAGAAAAGTAAAATAACCAAAAAACTTCATAAAATGTAACGGTGTTATATGTTGATGGTTACCTTCACTAATTGTTCAACTAACAGTTACTACAAACAAATGTTTGTTTCGTATCTAAATTCAAGCATCTCGATGTTATCTCCAGCCTGCTTCATTCATATTAACTTCCGTCTAATAATCTACATGTCTTTATCTCCAGTTATTCTAATTTTTCTTAGAACATAATCAACATATCGTGTCAACCTACAAATAAGTGCCCGAAATAGATAAGGTGCACTCACCTAGAAGTGTATGTTGGTCCTTCTTCTTTTTCTTGTCTGCCTCTCGATATATACTGATTGTAAGTATGCTGATCCTTGGAAGATCTCTGCAACGATTTACAACACAATTTATTGTACCATACAGCATGTACAGAAACACCATCAATGAAACACAACTCAAGACATTAAAACTCAGCACAGACTAAACAAATGAGTTCATCCTAACTAAACTAAATAAGACACAAATAAGCATACATTTTAACTTAGCGAAATGTGCATTCAATTAAAATCTTTGTGAGATGAGTTACTGAATAGATTGTTGACATTAGATGAAAAAAAACAAAGTAAGAATTCAGTGGACTACGACCATGAGGAGACCTGCGTAACATTAACTGAAGTGAAAAAAACAAAGCTTATCTTTTACATAACTCATCAAACAGTTTATATATTCACTTAATCGATTAATTAATTAGTAAAAATCATACTGGTACTTACGTAAACTCGAACAGTTCGTTCCAAAGTAGCACATCTGACTTGACCGACGTTTTTGCATAGAGAATCTTATCACAGCTGACTTCGCAGAAATACCGCAAAGAACTATAAACACACCACATAACACACAATAACCAACACTGCAATGGCAAACACATGAAAACGAACGGTCTCAAAGAGTAATCACACATTTCATTCACGACAGTATTCACAGAAAATTCTTTAACAGTACTGGTAGCAGGACTTGTACAGTATAAAAGAGGTCTCACTTTTTCTTCTGCGGCAAATTCTTGGCCTCACTAATACACACAGCGAGCGAGCTTTCGGTCCGACATTCGAAATTCCGTCGTGGATGCATGCATCGGCGAAAACTGTTACAATGCCACAACACAGACAGATAGTAAACGACAGCTCATAAACTCCAGCCTTGTTAAAAATGGTAATGTAGATGGTGGCTCAAAACATCATGCCATCATTAGTTTTTAAAAGTAACAAATATTTCATAAGGTAGTGCAGCAATATGTTTAAGGTGTGATGGGATTGTTAACACTGATTTCGTTGCAAATTTACTGGTAAATCTAGCAGTGAAATTTTTTTCAAAATCTATGAGCATATAATGAATTTCACGCCCTGCAATGGAACTCTCAGAAATGCCGTGGAATTCTGAGGCACCGCGGTATGGACTGTATGCCGCAGAATCCCATGGCTAGCTAAGCAACTCTGATAAGATCCATATCCAGTTGATGATAACTGTCGTGAACAGTGATCAATGACTGGATGTTTCAATAATATTTACTCACTAACTGTCTGTTAAATACGAAACTTGTCACTTGTCAGTCATCACATTCGCGTGCCAGTTGCTGCTGGCAGACTACAAGAGGCATACTACTAGCCTACTGCCCCGCATTATGGGCACACCACGGAACACTGCATTATGCAAAAGCCTGCTGCGGAAAATTACATTTTTTTGCCTCGGAAAATCGTTGAGCCTTAAATATAACGAACTTACAGCTTAATTTGGACTAGTGGTTGCCAATGGTAAGTTTTTGCACAACCTTGACTATTATCATCAAATATATGTAGATGCAAACAATGCACAGCCGACTTACTTGACGAGTCAGTCAAAATTATCGATACTAATGTCATCAAAAATAATAAATAACTAACAACTAGTACGCACTATTTCAGCCACGTTTGCCGATCATCGTCTGTTCGACAATAGTAGTATTTGCTGCCGTTGCCAGTGGCAACCTGAAAACAGTGCCCATGCTCCAGCACGGTGAAGTGCAGAGCTCGGACGAAAACGTCCTTCGACGAGAGATCGATGGAATGAAGCCCACTCGGCGGCGGAGACGGACAGAGAGACTCGTGTGAGTGCGACGTTCGAACTTGTATTGTTAGCTGCTCACTGACAGACACCAAACACACACTCAATGAACTGCACACACGGAAAAAGCACATCATCATCGAGTGATACCACTGGCTGGGTGACAGAAAGAGCACTGCCCTGCCCTGTTGAGAACTTTCACTGATCTGCAAAGGTGCTGTATTTGGACCCAGCTTAACTGGTAAAAGCAAAATGGAATAAATTAAAACTAAAATAAGTGGTTCATAAAAATACATATGGCATGGCATAAATCATACATCTGGCAATAATTAAACCTAGCATTCATGTGTTCCACTGAATGGACAGTGCGACTATCCCACTGCACTGAAACAAAGCAATTAAACAAGTTATTCAATAATCAGAGGGAATTCCATAGAATGTGCACGTCCGCCAGTGCCATAACCAGACAGCAGTCAGTGTACTAACCTAAACGCTGACCTTTGGAAATTTAATCCACTCTTATCTAGTCCATAATCTACCTATTTCCCACAAAGTTCATGAAAATCCACCCATAACTTTTGTGTTATTCTTCTAAGAAACAGACAAACATCGGTCAATGTGTTACCCAGCCAACCTGTGGTGAAGGATTTCGACATTAACGAATCGCTGTATCAGTGCTTTAATAAAATCAAAAAGTCGATGCTTCTGAACATAAATTTTTCCAAAAAAATTATGGTACGAAGCAAATAGTACTTGTAATATGGCAAGCGAGTAACCTAAAAGCAGACTATCTACTAACAGAGAATAACCACCATGCTGTGAAGCTTATAACGGCAACTTAACAGAACACAATCACAACTACAAGCATGAAAACACAATTTAATGAGCCCATTATACAGAACTGTGTTAGCTTTAGTACGTAACTGATGTTAAACAGTAATGATTACGCAACGTGTCATTCGATATATAATTCAGCTGCATTCACTATGGCTAAGTTTAGTGGTTGAGTGATAGTAAATTGTCACATATGATCACTTCTGTGAGGGAAAAAAAACAAATAACCCACATTGATTAAAAAATGGCCACTAAAACAGAAGTAATGGTGATCTACAAGATACATGCTACACAAGCATCGTTTTATAAATATTGTGACTTCAAACAAAGCCATATGCTTACTAACAAATTTCTGAGGCGTAACTGGGTAGTGAGCCTCAGAAGGCTGAAATCCACTTCAATAACGCCTAAAGGCTGAGAACGTTGCTAGTTTATTAAACTGATGAGTGTCCACATAGTTCAGCAGTGTTAGTCTAAGATTGGTATTTTTTTTTATTATGCTGATAATGTATAGTTTAATTTAACATAGCTCTCAACAACAAATTAGGTTATATCAAACTTCTACAAGAACAACAATGCAGTTTAAACCCATTATACTGAACTGTGTTAGCTTTAGTAGTTAAGAACTGGACTATTTTGAAATCTTATCGCCTGCTGGCCCGTCCTGAGATCAATTAGTAGATCCGGATTAGCCAGAACCCACTCTCATTGGTATTGCCTACAATTCCTCCATACCATTTATATCGAGCTTTTAGTATATGTCATAAATTGATACTTTAGGGGGAAAATCCATTAGGATTAGTTGAAGAAAAAGAGAAGACACTGCAGTTGACTACCAATATGAAGAGACCTGGCACGTAACAAACCTGAACCAGTAAGCCTACCTCAGACCAATGTCTTTCGACTTGGTGCCTTTAGAACCTAGGCCGTGACGGGCGAGCCAGCGGCGCGACAGTCGGCCGAGACTGCGCGTGCGCTTCAGAGGCGAGATGCTGGCTAGCATTACATCATCATCATCATCATCATCATCTAGATCTCGTCTGCATGCAGAACACAAGCCACAACAGTCCGACGAGCCACATGCACTGCATGCCTCCGTCCGACCACCGACCTCCGAAAACATGCAATGCCATGCACGTCACAACAATACCGCACCACAACTTCCAATATAACGCAATTCATTTACAGATGTGTATTACACATCTCAGTGTGCACAGTTCTCTCTCCTCGGCTTAGAATCCTGCCACACTGTAAATATTTGTAATGGATCATTATATTTATAATGAATCAGAATCTGACAATTGACGACCACTGCCGCAAGTTGCAGTGGTCATAATGAAATAGAATAAAATAAGAAACGTGCGTTATATTCGAAGTTTTACGGAATACTCACACATTCGACATGCATCATAATTATAATCATAATCAGAGCTTGTCTATATCAGCAGGAGAAAGAACATACAGACAATGACTTGTAGATATTATAAGACAGACAAGCTATTTTTGTCCTGCATCTAATGAATACACAACAATTATTACCAAAATGCACAAGCACCCTAAGATAAGAAACTTCATGATATCGTTTTTGACTTAAGCGAAAGCTCCCTAAAATATGACTGAAGCTAAATGTGATCAAATGTTTAATATAACTTGAAAATCAAGAACAGGTAGAAAGTTACAATTTGCTGCTGACAGTTTTTATTCTGATATATGCTGTAAATGCAGTTCATGAATGATGTTTTAAATGCTCATACACATAAACGAGAGTAACACAAACTACTAACTGACAACATTCTAACAAGCAATAAACAAACATGAAGTAAATTTTCAATAATAATGCCGTCTACTGCAGCCAGCAGCATTTGAAAACAGAGCAAACTGAAATTAACTCACTGTGCTCAAAATCAGAAAAATCATAAACACACATGCCACGCACAGCTGACACAACAGTTAACAGTACTCACAGACAACGACAGTGGCACCCAACAATGCTAATCAATTCAATCATGCTCTATTAAAGCCGGCTACATCTGCAACAATAACAACAATCTCGTGCAACATGCAACGGCACAATGCTGCAATTGACCAGGCCACAGAAGCCTTTCACGTTGGCACAAAAATCTGCACTATTAGCCACCACAACTCAAACAGTTGCCCAGTATTTCATCGTGGCAGTATAGTAACACGTTGATTGAAGGTGCTGCGGGATCTTCAATGACGACTTTATTACAGATTTATTGTCAAGTTTTAGAGCACATAATCAGTCGTCATTTGGCAAAGTTATGGGCAAAAATATCATGGCATCGTTTTCGACTTAAAGTGGCCAATAGCCTGTGATTTCCGCACCACTCTGTAGACATGGCATTTGGCGGACTCTGCACCAACCTGGTGACAACAGTCTGGCCTTCACCGGAATCTTGCACATCTCCACTAGCTTTCGACTGATCTTTGCCGGTTCTTTTCGCATTCCGGTCCAACTTTGTCGAGCTTCTTGTTCGTGTGAGATTCTGCAGAAATGTCTGCCAATCAGCAAACAAAACACAATATCTGTGTCTTCATCTAATTAGTACTCGCATATATATATGAGTCACCATGAAGCAATCAACTACCCCGTGATGCAGAGTCTGCTGGTGAATGAAGGAAAAATGAGGTCAGGTCACTGGTTAGGGTCGGTGCATAGACCAATGGAACTGGCTGACCCAAGTTAACCTGGAAAACGGCTGTTAAATGGAAGCAGCTGCAGTAGTAGCTGTGTCGTTATCCACTACATCACCTGAAACACGCAATTCACGGTTCCTATCGACAATGCACACGAGCATTTGCATCTCTGTTCACCAGCCACATACACAACTATTTCACGAAATGTTTTGTCTGAGTATTTCCCAATCATTTACACAACTCAAGGTGACAAAAATTGATACTTTAATCTTTCTAAGGTACGTGACTGATGTTGGTGGCTCGGTGTAGCGGTAGCGTCGTTCGTCGCATAAACAAAGTCACTCTACATTCGGCCCAGTTAGTACCGGGAAGGTTGACCATGTTTGGGTGGGTATACCACCTCGGTATGTAACCAAACCAACCAGGTCAACTCAGCCTTGCATCCCTCTGGGGTCGCTGAGTATCGGCTTTAATTAGCTGGGATAAAGGCGGCAATATCACCTCTGCCGGGTGGCAGGTAACACTGTGTAATCTCATATGGCACACGAGTTCCAATAGCAGTGAGGCTAGTTGGATAACTGATATTTGTGTTTACCTTTTTTAGTGAACAGATAATTCACATTAGATAAAGACAACGAAGAGAGAACTCAGCGGACTTCCATCTTGAAAAGATCTGTGTCACATTTGGCACATAACAAACTGATGAAGAAACTGAAAGGCATAAATTTACCACAAGTCTTGACTGGCTGCTCGGCGGTTTCACCGACTCCTCCGAGATCTGTGACGACACACTGCCGCGGCGTCCATCTCCGTCGCCTCGACCCTGTCGACAGCTGTCCAGCGTCTGTGTGTTCTGCTCGTCTGTTGCTATACAACATCGGCAAACAATGAAACAAATACACCGCTGCAGTGTGTACCAGCAAAATATATAGGCAGACAGATGTACACACATACCCAGATTTGTAAAGTGCCAAAAATCATGACACTAGTCCGACGAATTGGTACACGGTGACTAGGTAGTAGAAACAAATAAGAACAGATTTGGAGAAGGATGGCACTCGCAGTTAACCAATTTTAGTTAACACTGATGCTTGACTGAGCTACTTCAGCCTGGATACATTAATCCAGGCAGAAGTAGCGAGTTCCACTGTTTACAGAAAGGTGCCAACTAGAAGATGTGGGATAAACTAACGTCCAAAAATTGCAATTCAATATAACCATAAAATGCACTGGTGCCATGCACTTCATTGTGTCACTGAGAATTTATGTCTGTTGGTGCAATACAGGGATCCAAAGATTTTCTGAACCGATGCCACTGGGAGTTAAGGTTTTACTGATAAGATGGTTTTCACAAAGGACAGCAAAACTTTAGCAATATTTTTAAAGTATGATAAAACTTATAGCTCAAGACAGACAATTATTACACAGGAATTTTCACAGGCGATGTCTTGCTTTATCATTTGATCGACTGCTGCAAGCAAAAACTGCAACAAAACATGCATTTCCTGTACTGACAACATGACTCTCAGACAGCTAATTTTTACATTTTATATTGCAAAAGCCAGGCTGTACATTCTGTTTAAACATGTGCAGCTATCGTAAAATAGATAGTAATTAGCAGGGTTAATATAATTTGTGTTGATGTTTAATTACCGCATATTTGAATGGATTTAAACTTCAGCGTCACTTCAATTCAATTACGGCACAGCACAGCATAGTTTACAGAGTCAATATCAAGGTTTCACAAACTACACACCGTTATAGCCAGCCAATGAACGCATCAGTATAATGCGAGCACTAACTCACAGCAAGAACGAGAGAATACCGACTGCGTAAATTGAGCTGAGTCAGCAAGATCTCCATGTCTTCCTCCAACGGCCGAATCCGATGATGTCTGTCGAACTCTTCTTTACTGCAGCCGACTGTGACGACTGTTGCATCGGCCAGCTTGCCACTGTCCTGTGCAGCCTGTTCTCACAACACACCCACTTAGTTCTAATCCATCAGTATAAACTTAAACCCAACATCACTACCATCATCTCCATTCAATAGCGTTTCCTAGACAACCTGGGGCTAGCCAGATCTCCTCCCCAGCCCTATTCCCCAGTTTTTCTTATCCACTTGTTCCAAATTTAAATCCTACGTGATACAGGCTTTTCGCAGGCTGGAAGCCCTTCCTGGCACCAAACAAATAACATCAAAGCATTGAAGGGAACCTAAAGCACCGACTCTGACCAGGAAAAATCACACATCGGCTCCATCGTTTCTTCACTCACAAATTGCTAACTTAAAGACGCATTTCTATCTCTACAACAGTTTTCTGACGTCAGTACAAGTAAAAATATACAACAGTTAGCAAAAATGCACTATTATTCTTTGAACAGTTTACAATATTCACTGTGAGCTAGGGTTTCCAAGGGATCTCTGGAAATCAAGCAGATGCCCTTACTTACTGATGATAATCGACATCATCAGTGCAATAAAGACAACGTAATGATCAAAATGTAAAACAACATATCCAAAAAAATAACGATATAAAGTATATTGGTAGACAAGCTGGCCAGTGGCCACAAAAAGTCCTTATGGACACTACAAAGCAAATACCAGCATTTATCAGCTCCTCTCTTATGTAGTTATATTTACCTTTTCATTGCGGAAATGCAGCAGACGTTTGGTGTTGAAGTCGAGCACACAGAGATGAGGCTCCCAGATTGGCACCGGTGTCTTGCCATCTGCGAATGAGATGGCTTCTCCATCACGGCCCACCTCTGTACACCAGCCAACAGCACACAACACGGCATTTCGGCATTTCACTGTAAAACCAACAATTAACAAGATATATAAGATGAGCAAAACAAAAAGGGCGTAAACATTCCTCCCAGGCATTAGAAACGGGCTGGGTTTACTAACACAGCACATTACGTTCCACCAACAACAAAAACCAAATCTAGACAGCACTCGGTGTCTGCCATTCAGATCTAGCAACCTGCAACAGTTCTTCTGTATGGTCTATCACGGACACTGATATGCTCAAACAACGGCTCAAAATGTAGTTTCTAATTGCAGTTATTGCACGGCACTCATGGACAATGCATACAGCAGCATAGTACAGATTTCATTATGAACTCAATCAAATTGGTCAATCATATTCATTTGTCGACACAAGAAAACAGTAACAATAAAAACAATAATAACGTTAAAAAGAGTAGAACAGGACAGAAAGGCACTATAGTGCCCTAACAACTGCCCTATTGAACTGGGTGACCGCTAACTAGTAACTATTGCACTTACTAAGTCTATTATCTATGATGCTCAGTAAAATCAATACATGACAGTTCGAAATAGAGATGGAGTGCTCTTGCACGGCGGCACAGACAGCTGACAGACAGAGCCAGCCAGAGCCGTGTGAAGGACACGATAAGCAGTACTTTAGCCATGATTCAATCCGAGCAGCACAGCTGATAGCTCTATTCAGCACAGCTTGGCAGTCGCTGCCGCATTACACATTACGTACACACACACACGGTGAAGAAGGTAATCACTAGCGCAGTCAGTCGGCTGCCAGCTGATTGAAGACCTGTCGCCGTCGGCCACCGTCACAAGATGGGAATTAGCTATCATTCACGTTGGCCTGTGACAACACGGGGGTTACTACATGTATGTACTACGACTAGTGCGCAGCGGGGTAAAGCCGACTGAGTTGGGACAGGTTTACTTCATACTCTCAACACAAATACAAGTCGTTGCAGACACGTTAGACGCAGCCTTTTAACTGCGGTCAAAATCACAGTTATTCCGTACGTTGGTACCGATAATTAAATATGTTAAAATGTGCATATTTTTCCTCAAAAATAAAATCTGTTTCGAATGCAAACATCATGAACTCTTCATTCAATGTTTGTAAACACTAAAGTGAAATTTGTTCAAAATTTCCACAAAAGAGAACATGTTCTAAACTGCGAAATAGAATTTCAAAATTTATATCTTTCGAAAGCTGACAGTTCATATCAGAAATTTTCTTGCTAAAGTAACTAAATTACACAAATTTCGAAATAATTTTGAATGTGAAAGGAGCCTAACGCGAGAGATCATTGCAAGATTATAGCAAAGTTTTGCATGTAGTCAGTAGCTGGGTGGCAGCTCAATTTCTGTCCCGTTTTGCGTTTTCGCCGGTTGAAGGTTAACGCCGAGAGATCAGCTGCTATACCGCCGTCGTCGGTCAGCCGTCACGCAGTCCACTCAGCGTACGGTATAGGTAATGCGACGGACGGACGGACGGGCAGGCGGGCGGGCGTCACACGGTGCAACATGACGGCAAGGCTGCCAGCGGACCACCAGCAGACAGCGTGCTGGGTGGTCAGACCGGGCCCGATATTGGCGTTGCCATGCCGTGCCGTGCCTGGCGACGCCGTATTATGCAGTAACGACCGCATCAGCGACTGACTGACTCAGCGGGCGGCCACGTGGGCTAGGGCTACGACACAGACCACGATGTTGTTCCATACAGTGCACCACAGCACTCACGCACGCCAGCGTTCCACGCTACAGACTGGCTTCCAGTTAAACCGGCGGTTTTTGCCTATATAGTGGTCAAGACGTTAATGCGCAACCTACACACTGCTCCGATCTGTTGTAGATTTGTTGTACAACAAGAAGCATTTGAAAAATGTTGGGCCCACTCGCCACTGCGAGCTGCCGCACTGCCATTCGCCAGGTGTCGCTACTGTCGCACGCCGCCTGCGCATCGATGTTCACGACGACAACGACAACGCGTGACAGAGGGGACCGCTATGGCCCCATAGAATGGGCCCAATTGAACAGGTGTAGTATAGTTTGAGAATTATGCACATAACTAGGT
>Ga0209366_1000364_pt1 | contig 10566 bp, 8 predicted proteins | sample WorMetmaBAHAMAS2_FD_187391 | JGI IMG/M metagenome (GOLD analysis project Ga0209366, IMG submission 187391) | Marine gutless worms symbiont microbial communities from Max Planck institute for Marine Microbiology, Germany - Inanidrilus... | ecosystem: Host-associated > Annelida > Digestive system >...
TCAGTATTATATGTAGGCCAACGTTTGTTGATGGTTGGGTGGTATACTTTTTGAGACACATTTTAGAACCCCTCTCAACGCCAAGTCGCTTCCATACCAGCAACGCTGTACTCAGTTACTCGCCCTGTAGCCCTTCACGAGACGGATGCGACGAAAAAAAAAGGAACGGAAGGAAAGAGGAAGAGATGGTAAGAGAAGAGGAATGGGTGAAACAGAACAAATAAGGGGGAGGGAAATAAAAAGGGGGAGAGAAGAACGTGGAAAGGGCAAGACGAGAAGAGGAAGGGGAAAACAGAGTGAGCATGGAAAGGGAAATGGGGACAAATGGAAAGGAAGGGGATGGAAGGAAAGGAAAGGGCGAAGAAAGAAGGGGTAGAGGGGGACAATCGATGTCAACATGCAACCTGATGATCTTCTCCAGCACCATGTGGAATCCAGGCGGAGCGCACGCCTTCAGACGTGCGTATCGCTCTTTCCTCTCCTCTTCCAGACAATCCGGTGGGCATCTTGGCTCCTCAGCTTTCAGTCTCAGCTTAGTCGGCCTCGGACATACCGGCTTCCTCTTGTGTTCTGTGACTGACGTACGGTTGTACATAGCGCCCGCTGTTCCCGGATGTTCACCGTGTGTATGGTGTTTATTCGGTTACTTCCTGCAGATGTTACAACATTCGCATATTTCAGAGACGGTACCGTGGTCGAGATGTTACCAAACTTTGTCTACGCTGTTTACCTCGCGTTTCTCTGATATCGTTGCCTAGTTACGTCAACTTGCGTGACGACATCAATCGCCATTAGCGGAGACGCGCTATATGAAGGCAAAATATCGACCTGTTAATTGGCTTCAAAGTTCTTTCGTGCTGCGTGCGGTTCATTGCGTTGCGGTGCCGTTCCGCGCAGCTCCGTACGGTGCCGCGCGTCGACGCGTGCTCCGCGATATAGGCCTAGGGCAACGCATGCAGTAACTGTAGTAAAACGAGTTTCTGCTATCGGCGTCCTGGCTATAGCTGGCGTTTCGATAAAGTTTTGGGGGTGGTCGATCTTCATACACCACCACTCTCATGCAGCTAGACAACCATGGCAATGACTGCATGAGCATGACTTTCTATGCTGGCGCGGTGAGGCCATCCCCCCCCCCGTTAGGCAATAGGCACCATTGCAACAAAACGGGTCTTCACTATCGCAACCGGGCGTATCGCGACCTGTTTCTGTATGACGGTTTCGGCACAGAGGTTGCGGTTTTAGCTTATCTGGAGAATGGAGATTCGGCAAGATGCTCGGTGGCAGAAGACAGCGACTGTTCTGGAACCTGTTTCCGGAAGTGACGGAGGCGTAGGACGCTTGATTTCGACGGTAGTTCGAGTCAAGATGAGGAACATGAGCCAAAACTGCAGGGTGCGCTTCCAGTGGAGCCAAAAGTGAACTTTGGACTGGATCAGTACAAATTCCGGTGGCAGAAGTGTCAACTGATAAGGTCATCACGTATGAAGAGGAGTTTTTGGAGCCAGTTGGAAAGGAAGAGTCGACTCGGCAGTCTGACTTGAAGACCAAGGGAATTGGTTTCATAGTTCATTATTTCGAGTGCCAGTATTAGTAGAACAAGAGGGCCTAGCAGTGGCTAGCATAGCGCGAGATGATCCCTCCACTCCTTCCGGCGATGATCCCTTCCCTCGCTCCTGCATGCACAGCGACCGCAATGCGCGGTAAATTGGGATCGGAATTTGAAAACTAAATTAGCTATAATGCGCCAATGCACTTCCGTCACAGACGGACACTGACATCGTAGCATAAGCACGAGATGTATATATTACATCTCGTGCTAAAAAGCATCTCGCTCAGGACTCAGGAGCGCGACATCGTCGGCAGAATCAAGATCAGTAAAAGGTTCAGGTTGGGTTGCACCATCCATACTCAACTTAAGTAGTCCTTAAATCTCGATTGAAATGCATGGATATTTAAGGACTACATAAACTAAGTATGGTGCAACCCGACTTGATTGTACATGACGTGTACGCGTTTATAAAATTACACGATAGATGCATCTCTAGTCCAGTCCACTTTCAGAAAATAAACAATAAATAAATAGTCTTTGTACATGTAGTGTATTGTTTTATTGTGATTTATTATTTTTTTTATTTAACAGGTTGATAGTAGCATTGCAGATCTTCTAATATAACGTGCAAATAACACGCAAAAATTCACCTACGCTAACGTTCACTTGCCCGTCTCCGGCAGTGTACCCGTGTGCCATTTACTTTTAACAGTCGATCGATTACCAGAAAACCTGTGGTTGTATTACAAGCCTTAAACCAGTTAACTGTAACAGTTTACTCATAACTCACTTGTATGTGAGCTCCTCGTTACTATGTTCTGATCATCCTTGTTGATTTTAGGTGCTTTGTGTATTAGTCAGCAATGGAGACACCACGAGATCGGAGTGATCAACAGCCTCCAAAGCAAACAACACTTGTCTATATATGTGGAGGTCAGCAGCCTTAGCTTTTCTTTGCTGCTTTATTTATTGTGTGTAGTTTTAGCAGTAATCTCATTGTATAGCTTCGTATATAAGCCATTGCGCAAATATTTAACTTATGTTTTAACGGAGTTATTTCAAGAAGTGATATAGTGACATTAATGATCGACAGGCTTGAATTATTGAGTTGATTTCGATAAGTTGTCTGAAGCAGCAGAAGATTAAATTAATAACTAATTTTTAATGCCATTAAAGAATCCTGTATGTTTATTCATTTTCTTTTCATTGAGATTGTTTTTTGCTTCGCAAACTTTGTAACTTTTACTAGTTTGTGGTACTGCAACTGAAATGAATAATTTTACTGAGTGTGCATCATTGGGTGTGAGGCTCTGATGCAATACAGGTATGTTATCTTGCAGACTGCCATCACGAGAACGAGATAAAGCCACGTGACCCAATCCGATGTCGAGAATGTGGTTATCGCATCATGTACAAGAAACGGACAAAACGTCGTATCCTTTTTGTGGTGTTATTGTGACTGTCTGAAATATACAAAGTAGCAGCAAATACAGTAAACAGTTAAATAACTTGTCTGCCCTGATGTAGCAGTCTTTGGTTAGAAGTTTGTCTGTTTCTTTTCTCCACTTGAATAGTAGTACCTTTGGTAATGTAAGTAGCACACGTCTATTTTTATCGATCGGCTATCCTGCCTGTAAGCCAAGCAACAGGGCAACCTTTCTGAATTCATCACTGGTCACCAAGGCAGTCACTAGGGTCAGCGTGCTGTAATGTGTTGTTTTTGTGTGTGTACCACTGAATAGGTCTGTTGCAAGTAAGTGCTATATTTAAAGCTGGATAATAATACAGTGTTTTATACAGAATACAATACACACTTGTTTGTGATCCTTAACGCATGAACAGTTGTTGTGTTTGAAGGCCGATGAAGCACTTTCGTTATGTTAGAAAACATTACATTGCTGGAGATGAACAGTTTCTGTCTGATAAACACAGACACATTGACCGTTTTAACCTGTATTATTTGCCGTTTCCAATATCTTGTAAATGTTCTGGGGTTCCAGCTCTAAAAGCTATTGTTCTAAATCCATCTTATACTAGGCATTAGGCGGCCTTTGTAGAATAAATTTGACCATTTTAGCTGAATACAAGGTCTATAGCTTTGTAGATATTGTTTTTGCATAAAGAACTACTGTGAACAAACTTGAAATACTTGACCACTATGCGATTTCTAAACAGTAGATGCACAAAACAAAAAGACATCTGATGTGTGTAATCTGTGCATAAAATGTGTTAAAGATTGGCAGTCAATAGGTGTAGAAATACTTCGTTGATTACATTTAGAGGTTAAAAAACCAAGTTATGCACATATATTAAAAAATAATGAAATGCAGAAAATCTGCTAGGTTACAATGTGTTTAAAATGTGTCTGATTACATAACTGCACAGAGGCATCATGGCAGTAACAAGGCAGTTAGGATTAGTAACTTCGCTACCAGTGCCACCACCTGGAGAATGCATTGGAATTCTATGACCAGTTATTATCTGCCTGTATGTGTGGTAAACTGGGACGATGATGTGAAAATGTGTTGTCATCCACATAACATATTGAATTATCATCAGTGCAGTATAGTTCTGAAGTTTGGACGTGTAGTTCTTGAGCTGTGTGCACAGACAAGACAGAAAGAAACATGCTGATCGCAATATGTTGCACGACTATTGGGGTGAAGAAAAACAATCCTATCAAATTGGTTTTGGCTGTAATATCAGCATCATTATCACTCATCCCTACAGTGATAGTCAACTGGAGCAAATTGGGACAACTACAAATAGCATCACGTTGCATTCACAAATACGTACTACGTACTATGTACTATTATTCTATCAGATTCAATAAATACATCGAGCACCAACTGCAGCCAATAACTACACACCGAACAGCTCAGCTAAAAATGACAACTAACATTCACACCAGACTAGTAATGGCTATTCTCCAGGGTTAATAAGGTACATGGCTGCCTCCCGATTCTGAGTGGTGATTGGTGCAAAGATATTTGTGCCCTTTCTGATGCCAGCTGCAGAAATTACTATCTATACCTTAATGCCGCTCGCACATGTAAAATAAAATAAATGCTGCAAAAACTTGCAAAAGTTTTTGCAAACTTAGCATTAGGATGTTGTTTCAGCCAATCACATCGGCGAGATGCGCGGAGTTACATATTCAAAACCTATGCCATGATGTCATAATTACTCTTATATCATCGCTGACTCTTCTATCCTATTATAGCTACTTAGCATACAATATCCCGCCCACTGATTATCATATTTCTTTTAGCATTAACATATTGTTGCAGCACAGGTGCTGCAATCGTTTGCAGAAAGTTCTTGGAGCATTTATTTTATCTTATTCTACATGTGCAAGCAGTCTAACCCTTTTTTATGCTGACTCCTGAGGTAGGGGAAGTTAAAGAGTTTCACTTCGTGATGGATCTCCGATGCTGGTTCTAGCATCAGTAGTCAATACAGTATCCCATCATGTACTGTACTATAGATTATGAAAGGTACTGTAGTGTAGTTTTCATTAAGTACATTATTGATGAACAAAACTTCGATACATTTCATTTCATTTAATCAGCTTTTAGATTTACTGCAGTGTCATAGCTATAGGGGGTTCAATAAACTCAGGTCCTCAATCTCCAAAGGTCCCCAGTGATAAGGATAAAATTGCAATACTGACATCTTCTGAAAAGTGTGAACAGTGGGATGGCAGTTTGCAGCATCGTACATGTGTATCTTTTGTGAGCATGTGCGCAGCGCATAAGCCTATCGTCTGCCACAATTTTACTTATTTAGTTGTAGCCTCAAATCCGCAAGACAACTAAGTGCAAATGGGACTTGCTGCTGGCAGACCATGGCGGTGCACCCAAGGCCTGGAGCCCCGTCAGATTCTTAAACCATGGCCATCAACAGAATGCTACGCAACTGGTTTACTGCAACCTAAATGGAGGAAGAGTGTCTGGCATGTGAAAAAACTTAGTCTAACAATCATCAAAGGTTCTTTCTTGGAAGAATGTCGATAGACCTGGCATAATCTGAAGCAACTTTGGTAAAGATTGACTGTTAAAAACAGACTAGTAAGCTTGACTAGAAGACTAGTAACAACTACAGTAATACTATCACACAAAATACAGTAAGGCGACAACAATCAATAAGAAGCTATGTTATACCAAATTTTACTAATCAGTGGCATATTATATGGAGAATCTCAGAAATAGGGCCTATCCATCCCCTTCTAAAATTCCAGTGTCCTAGTTCATTAATCAGTCCGCTAGACGTGACTTCTGAATGATAAACATTTAAGTCATTAATTTGTTTTTAGAACTATGTAAAGGCAGCAGTGCAGGGCCTGCTAAATATGCCACTGATATCAATGAGAAATTGTGACTTAAAGACTATAACCAATATCGAAATTTATCTCGTCACTGTGATCATCGACAGATATTACACACTTCATATAATAAAAATGACATCTATAAAAAGGTACACTTAAGTACAGGTAGTAGCACACAAGCACACAGAGCACTGGAATGAAAAACGCACTCCTCAATGAATAATACACCTAAAACAAGTCATTAAGCTAACCTGACGTAGCTACAGGAATCAGTCTAGCAAGCTCGGTCGAGCAAATCAAGCCAGAGGTGAACAAAGGTCAAATAACACAACAACAAAAAAACATTACACTAAGTCTACTTACAACACAGAATGGAAAGCAATGCATACAATGTGAGACTGAAGACCAATTGCTATGAGGCCCAGAGTTTGTAACAAACAACAGTAGGTGACTATCTTTCATTTAAACAAGTTTAAATTAATTTTGACCGAAGCTTAAACCAGATCCGACAGTGTGGATATAAAACACTACTTGACTAACTTTAGTTTTAAAATAAGTTTTAAATCTAATTTAAAAATTGGGTTTTAAATTAAATTTGGAAATAATTTTTATACTGATCAGCTGTCAAAGACTTTCCGTCTTTTTATTAGTCGCGCCTCTCGCACACTATGAGGCGCGACTTGAGTAGTCACGTTTCTGTCTGTCCGTGAAAAAAAATGTCGCTGGCCCAACCGACCTAACTCGGAATTTGAAACCTAAATTAGCTATAATGCGCCAATGCACTTCTGTCACAGACAGACGGACTGGCATCATGCATAAGCACGAGATGTAATATATACATCTCGCGCTAACTAGGCAACTGAACAAGTATTTGTCTGTGAAAATATGGAAAAACTATTGTTGCTATCTGGTGAGAAAAAATGAACATTACTGCACTGCCAGTGACTTCATTTGTCACGTTTGAGGCAGCGTGTTGGCGGGCGATTTGGTGGATCTGCGACACCAAAGTTCATTACGGTGAACCCTGTCCAGCCTCGGTAAGCAACCAACAACTGCCCCGATGGGAGGAAAGTCACCGCATCCACAGCTGCTGAGGCTGACACATCCACATGAGGACATGGAATGCTGAACACTTTGGATCTGTGGTTCACGGACATGCCAAACACACAGCCAGACACTGTGCCATAGAGCAGAAGGAAGTCCGAACCACCATCGATAGGGAAACTCGTAACGGACGTCACATGATCGTCGTCTTCAATTACATAGCAACAGTCTGCAGCACGTAACATGCAGGTTTTCATGAAAATTCAACTGCATAGTCAGTTTTATATGACAAAAAACTGTTATGGCCATCTTGATTCTTTATGATAACTGACTTCAGAACTGTGCAAGTATATGCATAGGTGTTAATGCCGAAATTTTGGCCTTCTAACATTAGACTCAGCCTTGGCCACCACCTTCTGGCCTCAGCCTTAGCCACAGCCTTCTAGCATCAGCCTGTGGCTCTAGCCTTGGCCTTGATGCAAAAAGTCTGGCCTAAGCCTCAAGCATTCAGCCTCTCCATTTGCCCTTGTTTAACATCATTGGGTGTTAATCAACTTAGAGAGCAGAATCAGTAGAGTGTGGTGGCAGTGATAGTAATTACACTGTGTCCCATAAGAAAACAGACACCACAGGACCCGTAACTTCATCAAATAACGTCCAATTTTCACAATTCTTTCACCTGCATACTCAGTAGTAAACTTGTACTACAGGTGTACCTGTCGTGCTTCAAACAGGTACATCTATTCTATAGTATAAATTTACTACTGAGTACATAATCTTGTGAAATATTAATGTCACAGAACCTGCAACAGTCTGAAACAGGTGTTGTGGTAACTTTAATAGTGATTACATGGTACCAAACACTAGTGGTACAGGAAGAACAATTAATCCCCTGTGTATGTGCATCTGGACAATATTTTTTATCAAAATAATTAGGCTCTGCAGTTCGCTGGCCTTTGAGAAAAGCATCTGGCTTATAACAAAAATCCTGCTCTAGCAGATTACCTGTGGCCAAACTTGTACATACCAGACAAAAGCTCAGCTACTGCTGCAACGACTAAAAGCATCCTAAATTAAGACTCCAAGTAACCACAGCAAGCCAGCCAAAAATTTTCTCAGTCCAGCTCCCTACCTCATGGGAGGCGTTCTACTGTCCCTTTCCACAAAATGATCCAAACTCGTATCTAATCAAACATTACATACAAACAACCTACAGAATAAGCCATGCCATTGCCATTGCCACAGTGAGCTAAAACAGAATGACTATTCAAAAACAGAGTTACAGCAGTGAGCAGAAATGGTACCGTCAGCGTCCTCTTCGTTCTCGACAATAAATTCCTCGGACAGCTTGCGAGCCTGCTCCTGCACGTTGATGCAAAGGATCGTCCGCTGCTCCGATACGTTCCAGAAACTGACATTTGGCTCATGGCGATGAAACACCGCGACACACGCGCCGACCAGCTCGAAATGTCTCACCTCGTCGACGTCGACATAGTAAAGCCGAGAGAAAGGTGGAGTTGAACCCTCCGACGTCACACACAGGTCGTAGACAGTGATGCCGGAATGCAGATCGGCCACACCGAGCATAGACTGGCCGGCGTTCAGGGTCTGCGTACGCAGCATTGAGACAGTGTTGTGGGCAGCTTTCCAGTGGCAGTAAATCTCAAGTGTGTTGATGTCAACTGCCACTACATCACACTCCGACACACCTACATGCCACAGCCAAAAAATTATCCTGCAAATTTGCTATACAATTGCAGACAACTACTGCCCAAATAAATCGATACTCGAAAAGATACAAATGCATGCACTATTGTCACATTTCTGTCAATCTCAAACACAATAAATTTCTGGTCCGATAATAAGCATTACTTTGCTTATTCACAGACAATATGCTATGCTATATTTGTAATGCACTCAAAAGCTGACATAGCTTAATCTACTGCACTGTACCTTCCACTGAAAAAATAATGGCAAGAAACTAATAACAAAAAAGAGACGAAAAATCTGAGAAGCAGTCGGAAAACCGTAGAATCAGTCCGAGGAAAATGTGTTTTGCAGTATGCAGATTGTGTAGGTAGCACTGCTTAGGAGAAATAAAGTACATATTCCAAACGTGTTAGTTCAAGTTGCAATGCACGAGGGCAGTAAAATTTTGCTCCAACAAAATCTCCCAGTTCTTAACTGCAGGTACCAGCTAACAGGTTGACATATAACCATAACAGTTGTTGATATGCCATCACTACTCAATAGTAAGACTAATGCATTTTCCACAGTTGCAACAATGAACAACATCCGTATACTTTGTCGTTAAATAAATAACTACTGCACCTGTACTGGGTCAATGATCTGGCGGCAAGCCAGAGACATGGACTGACATCATCACAGAGGACTATCTACGCCTAACAAGTGTCCAAAATAATTTAGCAAGGGACGAATTACTGCCATACACCCACCTCTTCAGTCACCTAGACTTACTTTTCACATCTTATGCACACAATTCACTTGATATGTCAAGATAAGCCAGCACGTCCCTTTAAAAATTTCACCTTTCCATAGAAGGATCTGGATTATAGACCCACATGTAATGCAAGTTCCTCGAGCCAATCTGAGTTTCCCTCCCAAACAGGCTCATGATCAGTTCAGCCATTTTTGCACAGGCCACTCATGCACCTGACACACACAGAAGTCACTATACTTTACGATGGGCCAGAAAACCCTTCAAAAGTGGCCATTACTGTGAGGGGATCTGGAGCCCCACCTAATACAAGGTACACTTGGCTCACGAGAGTATGCTCTCCAAACAGCATCCGAATCAGCTCAGTCGTTTTTGTACAACTTACTCAACACACAGATCGACACACTTCACGCAACATCTGTAGCAATACAGTGGCGTCACCAGCATTTGGTGCAATGGAAGGCTCAAAACTCGGCCTAAAATAAAAATAATTTGTCGCACAAAAAGCGACACAAAATAATTCATGTAACCACCATTAAACTACAGCAGCTGCTATCACAAACTTACCAAAATACTTGGAAAGATGACTGCATAACAGTCATTGTCAGACTTTGTGAATTTCCATCCCCAGTGCCTCATAGCTGGCAACGCCACTGGTAGCAAAAGGCCTCATTACGTGCTGGCAATGTGGCCCAACAACAGCGGGAGAAACACATCTTCGCCATGACAGAAACTGTCACCGGTTCAGTGTCACTAGGGGGGAAGACGAGACCGAGAGATGTTCTTCGACGTTGTGCGTTTTATTATCACACCACGACGACAACAACAACAGGCTGAGTCTGTTTGTACTCAATGACGTTACGTACCAGACTGACCCCTGGCTGAGGACACGTCCATAAGTGAGGGCCGCATCTACCGCCAGGGCCAATCAGCATGCAGTCCGGGAATGCTGGGATAGCTGCTGGTCCGCGTCATTGGTGTGGGTCAGCAGTGGCGTGGGGCAGTCGTTTCAGGGGTGATTTACCGGCGCGGGGGATTCCAGATGGGTGACTGGTTGATCCGTTTGAGATTCAAACTCAGGCTGCCGCCTTCCGAGTCGGCGACTTCGTCAGATCCACACCCAATCGTCAGGCATGACGACGTGGCCAGGATCAAAACTGGGCCCACGGAATTCCTGGATGTCCCCCT
>Ga0209366_1000365_pt1 | contig 10552 bp, 5 predicted proteins | sample WorMetmaBAHAMAS2_FD_187391 | JGI IMG/M metagenome (GOLD analysis project Ga0209366, IMG submission 187391) | Marine gutless worms symbiont microbial communities from Max Planck institute for Marine Microbiology, Germany - Inanidrilus... | ecosystem: Host-associated > Annelida > Digestive system >...
CCAGTAGCTGATCTGCCATCACGAGCCTCGTTGCGGACAGCACTTAGTGGCGATCTGTATGTGCCACGAACACGTAGAAGGTTTGGAGACAGAGCGTTCGCCACTGTGGCCCCGTACGTGTGGAATAGTCTACCTACTGACATCAAACTCCACCGGTCGACGACTACATCTTTCAAACGCCGTCTTAAAACTATTATTTAACCAGGGCTTCGCTGAATATATGTAAATGACTCTGTAATGTGCTTCCGGTCTTTTAGTAGGAAGCGCAATATCAATACGTTAGTTACAGTTACAGTTAATTTCTGTTTTTTTTTAATTTTTTTTTACTATGAGCAAAGCTATCTCAGGATCTGCTGGACCAATTTTCACAATCTTTGCAGCATATGGTAGGTATTGAATGGCAGATGATCAATCCGACCTTCTTTTTCCGATATCTTAAGGAATGTTGCCATGGCAACCAATTTAGTGGTAAAAATGAGGCAAAATTACCTACCCCCGGTCCTTATCGCTCTGTCATTCCAATACGGAATGGGCTATCGCTATCTGAATGAGCGCGTTAACAGCGTAAATGATGCCTCTAAACTGTGTTAAAATTTCCTCAAATTCAGTCCAGTAACTTCGGAGTTGACAGGGCTTATTTGTGAACGGCAGATACGACACGGCCAAAAAACTGGCGCATTTAGTCTAATATCTCCAGACATACTGGACCAATTTTCGCAACCTTTTCACCATATGAATGTGCTCTACATGCAGATGATGGATCTGTACCTCATATTCCAATGTTTTAGGGACGTTGGATGGCAACCAAATAATGTTGCGAAAATATTATCAACGTCGACTGATACCACTTGCATTCGTTGCACTAGTGCAGAAAAACGAATTGCAATATCATGGTCTAGCTGTGCGTGTTAACAGCGGAGATGATGGGGCTACATCGTCTAAAAATTTGGTGAACTTTTGCCCGGTAACTCCAGAGATCACAGGGCTTATTTGCGTACGTCTGGTATGACACGACCAAAAACTGGCATATATAGTCTAATATCTCTAGATATACTGGACCAATTTTTGCAGTCTTTTCACCATATGAATGCGCTTTATGTGCAGATGATGGATCTGTACCTTATTTTCCAATTTCTCAAGGGACGTTGCCGTCGCAATCAAATAATGTTGCCATAATGAAGGCAAACTGATACTAAGTGCATTGTTTGCATGTTTGCCAGATGACAGCACGGTTTTGGTTCGCTACTACTTGCTAGAGCGCGACACTGCGGCGCCGAGCGGGCTATACGCTAGGCTGTGCCTCACATTTCTAGTTTGTCTTTTCTTTTGTTTTATTTCAATAAACTGAACACTTTTATAAAATTTGTTTTGTTTATTCACCAAGCGACATCGTTTCCAGTCTGCCTAAGTATTAAGCAGGCCAACCCATCCATCCATCCACTGAGTTCTAACGGGCGCAGGTAGTCCTCTTTGCCCGCATCATGAATAATATAAAATCATACAAATCGGTTGACCTCTAATTCCGGTAATGTCGGCATGAAAACTGAAAAGAACATCTTGATTAGACCAATGTTTATCAAGTCGATTCTTAAAAGTGTTAATAGTTTCAGCTTCCACTATGTCATTGGCAAACTATTCCACGTATTAACGAATGCCTCCGTGACGGCGTGAATGAACGCTTTTTGGCACCAGATCCGTCAATTAGCTGTCTGGCACGTCATGCAGCGCCGTCTGGCACCTGATGCATCACGTATGTGACGTAACGTTGCGTAACGTACCGGCGTGCGATGTATCTTTAAACACCACACGGGTATCTGAACTACAGACACTGCCGTGTGATGTAATGTTTACATACCAAATGCGCCGTGTTTTGTGTCGGAAAACGTGATAAATTACGCATTTAACTAAGTGTTGATGATGAATATGATCGACATTTGGATGGACTTTAACGTAATGTGAGTAAAATACTGTTATATGCAACGAGACGAGAATTTATTACACAGAAACAATGGACAACAAATTTAATATGGGTTACCATCACACCGGGGCGGTCTACACCTGCCGATTCGTCCAGACCGGATGCTGATCAGATCCAGGATTTGAATCGGTTCTAACTCAGTCACTTATGCCATCAAGTCTAGTAGCAGTATGTTGTCATTGATATCAACTGACGTACTACAGCAAGCGAACATGCAAGCACTAACATATGTGATAGGATTACAGATTACTTCATAGTGAGATGAAATCAGCCACTAGACAGCTGCCTATGTACTGTAATCACATACCTGCTGCTGCTGTCTGCTGATAAGAAACTGTCGTCTTTGTGCCAAATGAGCAGTACTGTTAAAACGTGGATAACCAGCATGGATTTGTTCTACAGACTAAAATCAAAGCTTGTAATTATAATGTAATCTACTAGTGCCACACCAAAATAACAGCAAAATATAGCTTGCAGCAAACACTTTCCATATCCTTTGCATTTCTACAACTTATGGTCATGTATGTCAAAGACTACACTCATTTAGTTACTGATGTTTACTGTGTACTAGTTACTGGTGCTGGCACTGGTCAAAATTTTTAATTATCAATCAATTTCAGTTAGATTTTTTAGAAGAACAAACCACAAACAAAGAGTGTTAACTGCTAATTCAGCATACAACCAAGTTCTCAAAATCCTTTTTGCCGAATTGTTTGAGTAAATATACTTAACTACGTACGAGCTTGTGACGCAATTTAATGACAGTAAACAGTAAAATGCTGATATTAGCATTTCCTTCATTATCTATCAGTGTGTCATGTGTGTGTGTGTGCAGGTACATGTGTATTTTGAATTTTGCTTGATGATTTTTTTCTCTCTAATGTTTAATCCAGCACCTGTACTGCAATATCTAATAAACCATCCATTCAAGGACAATAGTAGCTAATAAACATCACTAACAATGCAGGATTCTTTGATCGGTTGAAAGTTTTGCTATGTACCATAGACTGGCACAACTACATGAGCATATCATGGTCACCTTAATCATATGCCTTGATGATGCCCAGGAATGTGCCGCATTGTCATGCCACTAGTGGCATGGAATGTCTGTATGCCCTCTTTGCATCCACCCAACCACGTGCACAAATTTCTCCCAGACCAACTTTGTCACCTCCTCTGCATCCTGCTAGCGGTTAGAAATATTTAAACCAAATTCAATAAGCATAATGTACTCAGAAGTTCAATAAAATAGGAAACATTAACTAGAAAAAACTGTTCACAGTTTATCTAATGTTGTATAAGCTGACACTCTAAATGGTACCAACAACAACAACAACAACATACATTTAACAGCCCTTCCCTTTGATTACCAAGGTGAACCAGTACTAGAAAAGATTTATTGAATAAACTTACAGTGAGTGGCGATGACATCAGTTCTAAAATGGCAAAGTTTAAAATAGTTGCTAAATTATAATCAGGAAACACATGCACTAAATTAGACATTTAAATCTGGCAACAGACAATTTAAGTGTGATAGCATGTGTTTGTGTTCATTATCTAGCAATTATTTTAAATTTAGCCATTTTAGACATGGCTTACATGACAATAGATAAACTGTGAAAGTAATCTTCTATATTGTCAGATACCAATCACTGCTACTATAACTACTGGAAATTCAGTGATTCTTAGTCAATTCAGACAATGCACATTTCACGGAGAATCCTAGTAACTCCATGCCTGTTAAAATTCACCAAATGACAAACTGACAAGGCACTGTATCATCATGCAATAGCAATAAAAGTTCTTACTGGAGCATGCATGGATGATGGCATCATCCTTACTGGTGGTCTTGGCACTGCTCGTGGACACTGCAGAGCAGTCTGCTGCATGCTAAATGCATCCAACATCGACTGCTGCTGAGGACATCGTCCAGCAACAGTCACTGGCTCTTGCAACACACCTACATCAATCACAGAAACACGCATCTCAGAGATAAATTCAAACTGGACTGTGGGTACTATATAGGTTTCAAGCAATAAAATTCACCTTCATGCTCACCCAAGGTCACTGGTATACAAATACAGAGGACTTTTGAAGGGTGGCAAATAATGATCTTAACCACATGACACTATGCTATTCAAAAAGGCCATATATGATTTCCTAACAGTCTTCCACCATAACTACGTCTCCATCATGCACTGTTTCATGAGATAACATCATTTATTTCCCAAAATTTAAAGAGGTCATACTACAGGATGTATTGTCATCCCAAGACTACTATCTCATTATGTTCTACATGTGTACAAAATTCGACAACTGTAGCTTTAGCTGTTCAAGAGATGATTAAGATCCCCAAATTAAAAAGTTGTTGTGAACATGACTATGCTCATTTGGGGGACAATTTGTCACCCTAAAATAATACTAATACTACACATGGCTACCAGACACAAAATTTGTAGCCCTTGGCTATAGCACTTCAGAGATAACGGCTACATGATGTGAATATACATGCCATACTTTAGGGACAGTTTGTCACTTTTAGGATGGGACATATTATGTTCAAACTACACACCAAATTTTAAGTCTTTACATCTATATATTTTTGCAGCATATACACATAACACGTACAATAGAAACACAACTGTTTATACCTATAAAGCATACAGGTGAACCTGTGCTAGCTAGCACACCCAATTAAGAACTTAAGGATTCTGGTGTAGGTAGTACCTGCATACCCTTGCTGATGGCAAGTTACACGACTGGATTTGGGAGAAGATAATGCCAGATTTCTCCTCAAAAGTGTTATGGACATCATCTCAAATAATGTTAGCAAATGTCATGCAATGCAGCTATCTCTGAGAAGAATGTGAAAGAGGGTCACTGGCATCAGCACAATGAGAGTGCAACATTCACATGAGTGTCACTTAAATGACATGTATGTGCATCGGCTCTAACCACTAAGCTGCAATAACTCCCAGTGTACTGCAGTGACTCTGGACAAGTCGTTTACCTGCACTGGCTCAGCCTTTCATCCTTAATTGGTGGATAAATCAAGTACCTGACATAACAACGGCCAGAGTAAGGGCGGGAGATTCTGCCTCTGCAGTGTGGCAGGTAGCTCAGTGTGATCCCATATGGCATGCAAGCTCCCGTAGCGCTGCGGTGCTTCTAGCACAAACTGCCATACACTTTCTTTACTTTTACTGTGATACACACCTGGTGTACAGCTCATCTGATACAATGAATGCAATGGATGATTCGTTAAGCCCCTTCCGACTGACATTTCTGAAATACAGTTGGCACACAGCAAAAGTTAAACACAGAAATCCATGTTGGCAACCTTCTATGACTGCAGACATCAGCATTCCGTAAAACCTCCGACTTATCTACTTTTGACTTACTATCTCTTCAACTCTGTGTGGACGTCCTTCATTGACACCCCCCAGCTGTATTCGATATGTCTGCCTTAGCCATGAATACATGTACAGATCTTTGTGCCACTGTTCAACTGCCACACTAGCATGCTGTTCAAAAGCTAATAATACTTTAGTCAGTAATTGTTTTAGTTTCTCAGTAACTGGATTTTTGTCTGGATAATACAAAAATTAATAATTACGTAAAAAAAGGTGGTAGTACATCAGCAGTTATGTTCAGCAAATTACAGAATTATTGCATAACCAAATAACTGATAACAACACAGCTAACCTGCTATTAAAAATGGTTTATTAGTAAGTTAGCAGTTAAACAGAACTGGTCAACATCATTTGTCTGTAAAACATTTCTGTTGAAGCACACAAACATGTGCAATGTGCTGCGTCTCTGGTCCTGCCCATCACATTGCACATAAAGGTGGAAATTAATGTAATAAACTGGATATGGTCATCTGATCACACTTACAGAGGTGAAATTCCAGAGTTTAGAAAAAAGATACAGTGTAGAGTACTCTTATTTCTGGAGATATCTGAATTCCCTTCCAACACAATGTAGGATAAGCCAAGTGTAGCCTATATGTCAAAATAAGCTCAATCCTTTAAGATATTTTGATACAATACTAGCCTGTGACTGACTAAGACAGGTCCACTGCATATAGCATGGTACATTCTGCTATCATGGGAAAAGAGCATAGAATAAAAATGATATTTCTTACTAGGTTGCTCAAATCGGTTCTGTACATAGCTGAACCGTAATGGACTGTTGTCAATGCCAGCAGAAACTACAGTGCTTTGCTGCCATATATCTTTATTTGAAGTGCTCTTGAAGCTCTGCTCTTGCAACCGTTTCAACCTCTTTTCTTCAAGCTCTCTCTGTATTTTATAAATCTTTTCAGCCAAAAGATGATAATACTCCTCCTACAGTAAAACCAATAGAATTCATGCATTTCAAGCACACAAGCACAATCAATAACTATACAAAACAGGATACAGAGTTAACTTATTTCACAGGTATTTACTGAATCTAAAGTGGGCAAGACTGATTGAATGAGCTAAGGTTTAACATCTCAGTCCACGTAAAACAGGTCATTTTGGGGTGCACCGGCAGTCGCTGAAGTGTTTGTTGGGTGATCAACTGTATCTGTGACTTCTGTCTGTGTGCATGTTTGTATGTATGTGTGTCTGCAGTCTGCACTATAAAAGAAAAATGGCCGCAGCTCTCAAAAACGAAGTCAGTACAGACATAAGCCCATGGCAAACACTCAGTGTGCACTGATCCTGAGGTCACAGAATCATCAAGTGCAAACGATGTGTATGCTCCACGACAGGCCAGTAGGCAGGCTCAGCAGTCAGCATGTAAATACAATTGCTGAAGTCTTCTAGTTTCTCTAAATTCAGAAGGTCTTTTGTGGCAATCATGTCACTCAGATTACATTAATGTAGGCCACATTTATTTCATGACTCATAATAAAGGTCATGCATCAACAGTTGTAAGCATTTCCATACCCGTTCAATATCTGTAAACAATTATTTTGGTTAAACAAGAATGCCAATATGACATGTATATTCAAGAACTCAACTGAATTACTAAGTATATTCGAAACCAACGATGTAAAAATTATACCTTATCCTTGGCAGCTTCATACATGTCACCTTCAACTTTGCGAGCATACTGAATGAGATCATTCATGCGCTGATCTTTCAATGCAGCTTGTTCTGGTGATGGAAATATTGCTTGAACACTGTCAAGAAAGACACATCAACAAATAATAACTTCAGTTGCTGACTGCCTACAACAATGGACAGCAGCTGATCTAGAGTCTAAACTAAGGACTATTCAATGTTTACAGATGCCAGTTCCACACAATATTGCAAACACATTTCTGCACTGACAAAACAGGGTGCTGCCATATTGTTTGTGGATTGTGTGAAGACTGTTTTCGGACATTCAAAACATGACATGCAGTAATGAAGCTTTACAGGGGGAATCCGACATTAAAAATAAATAGCAAACAACATCAGGAAATTAACTGGCAAAAAGGAAGCATGTAATATCAAGAACCTGTGTCCATAACATAAATGATTATAACATGCATGCATCAGTGACGTCTTATTTTTTATGTTTAGAATGACCATAAACAGCTGCTGTGGCACCATGTACTTCTGCAGCAGCATGATGTATCTGGTGGCAGTGACAACTCTATCAATGATGAAGGCTGTCTGACACCAGTGGCAGCCATGCAGAACTAAACAATGATGCTTTGTGATGAACATAAATGGCAGACATAATCACCGGATGTCAACCTAATAATCAATCTGTGGCATAAAGTGGCCTTGGCGATATTGAGAATGTCCCTAGGCTTGCCAACTCTGGATTTGGGCATTCCATGACTCCCTTCCCTCCCTTTCCCTGGGGGTCCTACTCCTAAACCAACTATGAGGTCTGGGGAGCACTATAAGCTCTCCCAGTGCGGTCTGGGGTGTAGTCCCAGTCAACAAACAATTTTGTGCATATCTAAGCCACAAGGCTTGCTGCTACCTCTTGTGGCAACAGTTTTGGTGCATTTTCATAAGTGAACAGCCATATGTCAAAGCTCGGTGGTCAACTTTTACATTTCCTGCACAAAATAAGTCTCGCCCAGGACATGGGACACAGTGAGTCAATTCCGGGATGATCCCGGCCATTCCTGAACGGTTAACAAGCCTATATGTCCCACCCAGAAGCATGAGCTGGGAGTCACTCATTGCTGTCGTCAACTACTGAGTAATTAATGCCAATTCCACTGGCGTTTTTCAGACCATAAATAAAAAAATATGATAAATGTGATAAATAAAAAAACTCATGCTCCTTGGCTGTCACTTCATGAAGTATGAACCACCTTTGATTTTGTTTAACTTCATAGCAGTTTATATATAAACACAAAGTTATCATTTATAATGCAAAAAAATAATGTGATTCCAAAGTCTTTAAAAATGCATTTAAAGTTAACATGTACTTCTGTTCATTATTAACCTAAACACAAAACAGTAATAAAAAAACTGCAAAATACTGCAATGATTCCAACTGTTTGTATATAAAACAGTAATATAAATATGGTAGCTTAGCGACTTACAGCTTATTCACAAGATGATTTCGAAGATCTTGTGTTACAGAAGATCGCCAATCTTTAGACAACGGCTTTGTGACAGAGCTACAACATGTAATTTCTGAAGACATTGCTGATACCGGAATGCAATTCACATCTGTAACTTGACCTACATCATGTTGTTTACTGCTGTTTCCAACTTGGCCCTCGGAAAAACTTGCAAATTCACTATTATGTGTAAAGTCATTACTTGCACTGCTATTGTGCTCCACTTGCACAGGCTGAATGTCCGACTGATGACTGTCATCCAAACATGATGATTCATCAACCAAAAATGTGGAACCTCCTGCAGTAGTAATACAGTTTTCACTAACAGCTAACTGCAAACCTGAGGAAGCTGGAATTTCAGCAGCAGACAGAGGTAGTTCAGAATTAGGCAAAATCAAAGAAACATCAGATGTTGGAGTTGAGCCTGGTGTTGCTGAGCTGATCCCAGATGTTGTTGCAGAAGCCTCATAGCTAGATGTGAAAGAGTCGGGACTATGCATAGTCGATGTGGTCAGTGTATCTGCAGTTTCCGCATGACAGTGAGGACTAGTTAACGCTGACCGTTCGTTGACTACACCCACAACCTCTGTCTCATCCTTTAACAATGCAGGTGCCATATCATTACCCCTTCCAAACACTTCGGACTGCTGTGGTGCAGCAGTCTCAGCTACATCACCACCAGGCTCCATGTGCAACTCACTGCTGCTACTGTCAGTGCACAGTATTGCAGACGCTGGGAATTCTGACGGCTTTGGAGGCTGTACAGATATAACAACAGAACCACACTGTAACGATTTTGTATCTTGCAATTCATCGTTAAGTGATACCAATGGCAACTGAAGGTCACTGTTGGAGACTGATACATCTGCACAAGTTGTAATGGAGTTAGTTGAAGAACTGTTTGTAGACACTGCAGTCGTAGTATGCAAGCTGGCAAGCTGCGTCGTGGAAGTATCAATGTCACCGATGACTGGACTACCAATGTCTGGAGTCCGACTTGCTGGCGACATGTGCTCTGATAGCCTAACATTCCGTTGGTTCAGAGTAGAGCCCAACTTCTGCACAAGCAGCGATGATGCCATGACCACACCATTTCTACGATCAGTTGCATTCTTCAAAGGTAAGCACACAGGACAATCAGAACGTGTGCAGTTCTTCCAGTGAGTGATTATTTGCCTTGAAGAAGCACAATGAGGTACTAGTGCACACACACATACACACCAACAACAAACACACTGATATGCTCATATGACTATTGAGTATTGATTACAAACAATAAATAAAACACAACAGCACATACCAGACAAAAAACACCAACCATGTAAAAATAATAACTGAACAGCTAACCTCATATCACAGTGTAGCACGGCAGTGCTTACACTGTTGTAAGATCGACCAGTCAATCCTATAGAGACAGCAAAATTTTCTGGGGCCAGAACTCCAAAACCCCTGAACCGATTAACAAAAAATCTGGTGTGGGTGATCACGTCGACGATGACTCCCTGCATGCCAAAACTAAAAACAATCGCCCTATTGGGGGCGTGGCGGCGTATGCATGAAATATCACCCTCGTGTAGTTTTTAGTGTGAGATGCAATATATACATCTCGCGCTTATGCTATGATGTCAGTGTCCGTCTGTCTGTCCATGTGTCTATGACTGAAGTGCACTGGTGCATTATAGCTAATTTAGGTTTAAAATTCCGATCCCACTTTACCACGCATTGCGGCCGCCGTGCTGCTTGCGGGCGGATCATCTCGCACCATGTTAGCCAGTGCTAGGCTCTCTTGTTAGTTTTCCTATCCTATCCTTTTTTGTGACCCTGTAGAACTGATTTTTACGCGGTTTGCTTCATACGATGTCAATTCCAAGTTATTGCATTCCTAGAGGAGTAAGAATGCTGAAAGTTTCCATTTTCCCCTATTTTTACCCCAAAACAGCCAAAAAGGGCCGTGAACCGGCCAAACGCGCAAAATATTCAAACTTTTGTATTATGAAAATGACTAATGC
>Ga0209366_1000366_pt1 | contig 10546 bp, 12 predicted proteins | sample WorMetmaBAHAMAS2_FD_187391 | JGI IMG/M metagenome (GOLD analysis project Ga0209366, IMG submission 187391) | Marine gutless worms symbiont microbial communities from Max Planck institute for Marine Microbiology, Germany - Inanidrilus... | ecosystem: Host-associated > Annelida > Digestive system...
ATAAAATGACAATCTAAAATTACACCACGTTTTATAACGAGATGAAAATCGTCGTTGACAACAATGACTCGGCAACAAAGAGTTTGGCATCAGACTGCCAGATTGAACGACTGGCACCAACCTACCTATAAATAATGACACGACAATATACCACAAACAAACCACAAAACAGTGTATTGGATATCACATGTGCAACAGGTCATCTAGAAAGTCTAAAAGGCACAAACTTTTTCATGGCACACATGAACTATAACACTACCGAATACAGGAATGACTCTTTGATAGCCTGAAAACCTAGCATTCAACTACTAAAATAATCACAATAATACTACAGGCTCCTGGAATTCTGCAACTATGGAAATTATTACAAAACTGGTCTACACATGCAAAAATAGGTGTGTGTTGAATTTTTGTAGACTTTTTTGGCCAAAAATTCCACAAAAATAGTCATTTTAAATGTACTTTTTGGAAATATTTACTTATGTAATCCACTGTTAAAATGTCAAAGAATATTAATAATAGTCAGCTTACAAATTCTATAAATGGATAGTGTAATTATCATGAATTTCGCCCAAAAATCTGCATGTGAATATAGAAAGTGCTCTCGTGGAATTCACTTTTTATCATGGCATTCCAGAAGCCCTACCATAATGTAGCTGGGCAAGCGGCAAATCCGCTTTTAGAGATACATACACTATTGTTCTACTGGACAAAGCATCTGCACATATATGTACAATACAATATACACACCAGAACATGCAGCGGTAAAATTAAACATAAAAACCATGTCAATAAACAACAAAGTAACAAAACAGCACTGATTATCACAACAGATTTACAAATGGTCACAATTACTACTTACTGATGAAATAGCTACTCCATCACCATAAGGTGGCACAAAGTGGCAAAGTAGCCACTGAGAGTCAAAAATGATGCTGTCACACTCCAGATTGCAACCTTGTCAAATTTATACACATTTTCAATTTCCTTAACCCCGAGTTTCAGCATTATATACGTACTAAAATTATTAAAAAAGATTCCATCAAATCTTCCATCATCATGTCACTACACTATGGTACCTTTGAAATGTCAGACATCTATCTCTGACTCAAGATTTGCCAAAGATCATTTGTTTTTTCCACCTCCATGTAAAGGAAGGCACAACGGCACTAAGTGTGGGTAATCACAGCACAGCGACACAAAGACTACTGGTGAAATGAACAACACTGGAGAGAGAACAAATGACTGATGATTCTGGTGTATCACAGCAGATTATAAAAATTGTCGATAAAGCACTATGTTCTAAGGATTATTGCCATGGAGCTAATACATGCACAGAGCAATATTTAATCCCTTCACTGACACAAGGCACCATCACATAACAGTAACACTGGTACATTATGTTACGGCAGAGGGTCCTGGACCAATGCATATGCAATTCAATACAGATCACAATGAAGACTGTACTACTGATTGTCTTCTGTGTAGCCACTATTTCTGCACACAACATGCACTTCTGTATGCACTGCCTGCCAGTTGTGTTGAATTAGAGGGTAGAAATGAGGCAGAGGCTAGCTTTAGATGGGCAGGAGGAGATAAACAAGTGTAAAGATAAGATGGGGCAGATGAGTAAGGGGAAGGGGCATAAGGGGTGGAAAAGGGAGGGAGAATAGGGAAAGGAGTGCTAAATGAGTAGTCTAACCTCATGTGTTGGTGCTGTATCTGTTGTCATAAAAGCACATGAAAAAGGCCATCATTGTGACAATTTTCAGCTTCTTTCTAGGTTTTTTTTGCTTTAGAGTTAGGTGTAACAGTGGTGTGGACAACACAGTGCAATCTGCAATGTAGTTTCCGACAATGGCAGCCCCATGAGTCATGCCATCTCTACTCTACTGGTATCAATGCTACACTGTATAGCACCAGACTTATAGACTGGTAGAAATGACGGCATAAAACAATAATAGTTCCCGCTTTACAGCACAAGGCCTTGATGTCACATGTAAATATTTACAGCTTCACAACATATACAAAAACCTGGGCTGTCGATAACCCGGGTATACATGCCCCTTGGGGACCCCTTTGGGAAAATATGTGACACAAGACTCACTTTGTGAAAGGGTTGGGGCATGACATATGGCCCCGAATAAAGATCAGACTAGTGATGCAGTCACATAGTCTGATCTTTATTCGGGGCCATATGTCATGCAGTGATGCAGTCACATGCGTAAGTAACTTCAGTAAGTATGCAAGTCTGCTGAACCATTTCTGCCAAATTTAGCATGATCTGTTTTATTACGTCAGACTGAATTCATCCAGAGAATTTACTGAAAGAAATGTCCACACACTTTGTTTGTAATTTCTCAACAAAGGTAGTAAGACTAATTTATGCTGTCAAATCATCTTAACTTTATATCTTAACTGCTTGCCATCACTCCATAATATCGGAATGATAGTTGGGTCGTGTGCGATGTTACTCTGAAGTATTCTAATACTCATATTAACATTACACTCAATGCAAACATCATTCCAAGTTGAAATAAATAACTTTATGCACATTAGTAATCATAATTAGCACAAGAAATTCAAAGCATTACACATCCTAAACTAGAATCCCAATGCTAGAATTTACTTAAAACAGAATATGCCCCAATAATGACTGCATCGAAACCTATCGATGCCAAAGCACAAATGACTGAGCAATAAACACTTGCTACTGTGTTGAATCTGACTAAAATGCATGTCCCTGCACAGCAAGATGTCTGTCACTAAGCATCGAGAATCGTTGACAAAATACAAACAGCAAAATTTAAAAAAAAACAATCTACAGCATAAAATTACACAAATGTATGCACGAACTACAAGACTTTGTTGAGTCAAATCTCCCGTGAAGATGTTGCCAGATATTCACACAAAGCAAATAATGGAATAAGTGAGCTCAACCACATAAAACTATACATGTCAAGATTAGCACCAGCCTGACTCATAGTTTTTCCAAACTGTGATGATTTTCTTGCTTACTTCTTGTGGAACAGACAGACAGATGATGAAAATGAGCTATCGCTGCTGAGAACGTGTATTAACAACATTGATACTTGTCTACTGCTGTGAGATGCGATGAATGACATCGACTAACTAAACCGACAGCATGAACTACGTAAAACTATTCAGTCAGCTTAGTGATAAACCACACCCTCCGGGACATAACTATCATGATTGTTAGTGATGCCTTTGTCCAAAAAATACTGTGGTTAGTTTGTGTATCTGACATTTGTCCGATGGCTATGAGTACGACATAGATAAGCTAAAGGAATGCGTTTTGGTCATCATCTGCCCTACAAACAGACTGGCCTGTAACACATGTGGCACATTTGCATACAGCATCACTTATACTGCTTCACTTTAACTGACTAATACCAACGACTGCTACCCCGATCTGATACAGGTGACTTCACAGCCTTCCAGAATACAAATACATATATGGAGTCAAACCAAAACATGGGTTACAAAACTACACGATTACGTAAAAGAAATTTCCTACAAGATCTTAATAGATTTCTGTAAACTTCTTTTACGATATACTCATGCCAAAAACCAAACTAAAGTACACTGACGACTGTAACTGCAAATTGCTTTAGTTTCTGGGGGAACTCTGTCCCACTTACTCCCAATGGGGTTTTTACCCATGGACCCCTGGGAAACTTTGTCCACTAGATTAAAAATTGTGGAGTCCAAGCAAATCGTTAAATTACTCTGCAAACAAAAATCTTCAAATTGCATTCTGCAATGTTCCCATTCATCAGTCGCTAATAGCTGAAAATTACAGACTGGCTAAATCGCTGATGAACTGTGAACAGCACCGTGAAGTTTTGATGAGCTAAGTTTCGCCGAGCTATCGGTGTGGAGCGGGTACGGAGGACAGTCAGCATCACTGCTGCTGTAGAATTTCTCAAATGCCACAAACTCCAATGCAAACTCTTCCTCCATTGCCTGTAAACAACACAGCAAAAGTAAAGACTGTCGTAACCCACAGAGAAGCGTTGGCGGTGTGTTCATCTCCATTCCTTAGGCCTCGAGCGAGTACGTGGATAAACCACTTATGTCTGCGATGCATGAACAGTGCGACACCAGACCTACGGTTACCTTCCCACCTGTCCTGTGACTGGTATCAAATTACACTGCTTGGTGACAGAGGCACGTGTGTGAACAACTTGCGCAAGGTTGCTACCTGACAGCGAAACGGCCACACGTCGAACCAGCAACCTGTAAGATGCAACTCCAATACACTAATCATAACACCACCAGGCCACACACTCACACAGCATCTCAAAATCTTCAGCAGTGAAATATAGAACATAGCACCCTGAGACAACGGTGGCAGTCAAATTCATATACAATTGCCACTTGACCAAAAAGCTATGCTCTCACATTACCTGAGAATACATTACAGCTGACAATAAAGTAGCGACATCCCAGTTACAGTTCGATAGTTTCATCTAACGAAAGAAACTTGAACATCCTATCATCAACAATACAGAGACACCGATGAAAACAACTCTAGCATCAAAGTGCTCCCACGGCTGTCAGACTGCAAACTGAAATATATATTTTGGGTTAAGCAGTGCACAAAAACACCAAGGAACGATCAGCTGAACTGACATCAAACTTTAACTTTTTCTAAAATAACAATTTTTATCCTTAAGATTCCGACCTGCTGTCTTGGCCCTAATGACTCTGTCCATGACTCCATAGCTTCCCGGTGAGCTATTTCCAGGTCTTCCGTTTTCTGTTTCTCATTTTCCAGCAACGCAGCCTGCTTTTCCATCTGAACAACAAAGTAACAACATCATCATCATCATTTCCGTTTATAGATGAAGTTGACATGTGCAACTGTATTTACATGGCAGACAATAAGGCATACACGTATTAACATATAAAAACATTAACATAAAACTGATTGTAACTCAACAACACAAGAAGGAGTCGAGTCAGTTACAATCAGCTGCATTACAAAAACCGAACCACGCAGGTAAACAGTAAGTGATTTTCGCAAACAGCTATAGCTTGGAACACATCTTTCACATTGGTGACCATAATGCACTACAACAACACCCATTTAACGGCCCTTTGTCAGGGACCACCCGGGGTGAGCCAGTACCACAAACGTAAAACCAATCTGGATTTGTGGCAGTGGCATCAGCTGGGCCATATGCAGGTCTGCACCTCACTCCAGACAGACAACCACACCAGCATCCCACCACTCGGTTTTTACAGGCTGGATTAATGCACTAGTCTGCCAAAGTAATCACATCTGATGAAAACACTCAACATTGCTACTGTGTATCTTGAGTGCTTTCATCAGATAAAAGCCTTTCAGTGAGACGATAAATCTAAAATGGCTATTATCCAGCCATCAACAACAAACATTTATCAGTTGTGAAATGACAAGTGTTAACGTAAATTAATAAAAAATAATAAATCAAATGACCATTAAACTCACATAAACTTGGTCCAGCTCCTTCAAGATTGCTTCGTTTTTCGTCTTCAACTCCGTCATCTGACGAGTCTGCTTCGTCTCCAGCCGCAACGTTTCCTTCTTCATCCGCACTTTCTCCGCCTCATCAAACTGCACACGTAAGCACACCTGTGAGCTCGGATTCACGCTGAGCATTTGAATAAATTTTAGCATTTTTTTCAGTTAATCCGCTAAAATGCCAGAGCAAATGACTTGTGACTTCCTATAAGAGCTCTGATAGGTGATTATATACATTGTCTTGAAGAGGCTCTCCCTTCTAAATGGTTCACTGATGTTAAGAGGTGTATGGCAGAACAATAACACTCATTTATCAGCTCCTTTTCAACGGCAATGTGGATAAGGTAACTCCATTCTACATATTAATACAGCATGAGATGACGGAGTGGTAACGGCATTAGCTGGATCACATGCGAATGATCTGCACCTCACTACAGACAGATAACCATTCTAACAATTCATCGCTAAATTTTACAGGGACGATGCTCGTCCTGAGTCAAGTGTCAATGCACTGAAGCTGAAGGCACTGTTTGCAGCAGAAGTATTCTCAAATGCACTGAGTGCCCAGCAAGAACTCTCACATCACATACACACCTGCTCTTCTACATGTAAATCTGCATTTTTATGCTGTCTGCATCCACAGCAAATGATAAAGCAACAGTCTTGTGCCTGTCTGTCTGTCCATCTACCCCCGGCACCTTTGCATGATGGACTCCTCCAGTCTTGGTGCCCACCACTGTCTAGTGTCTATGGCAGGGCTCAACCAACACCACACAGCAGGGGCATTAGCCCGGTGGTTAGCCCATCTACTGCAGTCAAGCCGGCCTACCAGTCTTGCTGCTGTGGTACACAGTAACTGTATATGTCCTGGCTAATCTACGTTAAGAGCCATTACAGTTTCTCCAGAAACTTGTACTGCAGCACATTTTTATATGCCAGCTGCATTTTATTTGACGTGAACCATCCCACGGTAACTCCGACGGAGGATGCCGGTAGTGTATCTACATACCTGTTTCATTCGTTCGCGCTCCTCTTCGAGGCTGAATTCTCCGCCAGTGATCCGCAGGCTCTCGCGGTACATCATCGTGCGAGTCTTGGTGTCCGACTTCAATATCTTGGGCAGTCGTTTTCTCTCCAGCAAATGACACTGCATCAGCTCTTCCTCCTTCTGAGCACTCATGTGCTTTATCTGGTCCAACTCCTGTTCACGTCATTCATCAAATACATACGCATAACTGGGTTGGCGGTTCGGCGTAATGGTAGTGTCGTTAACTGCATCAACAAAGTCACTCTACATCGAGCCTGGTCAGTACTTGGACGGGTGACCATCTTCGGGTGGTATGTAATCAGCCAAGTAGGTCAACTCAGCCTTGCATCCTTTCAGGGTCACTAAATCAAGTACCAGCTTTAATTGGCTATGGTAAAGGGAGGACAGTCACTTCTGCCGGGTAGCAGGTAACATTGTGTGATCCCATGTCGCAAGCAAGTTCTCACGGCATTGAGGCATGCTTGCAATCTGCTGTGCTCTGTTTACTTTACTTACGTACTCTAATGGCTAGGGACAACAGTGTTAATCGACTACACAGCTTTGCCTGCTAACATATTAAACATCTACGTCACAACTATCTTATTTTGCCAAATTTTTATAAGCTACATTCTAGTCAAATGGATAAAAAGCAACTTCAAAAATCAAACAAACACTGAAATGCTCGAACAATCATCAATAGGCTTTTGTGAGCAGTGTGCAATAGTCTAATGTGAGATATTTCTGGTAATCTCTCGTCATTCAGGCATTAATTCGTCTATTTTATCAGTCATCTCTCTATCAATGATGCTGCAGATGCAGACTATCTGCAAGCCAGTCACTGCCAGCATGTGCTGTTTACAGAACTGTTATTTGACAGTGCTTGTTGGTTGACGGCAATGAGTGAGGGAGTGTAGTAAGTGCTGGCATAGTTATCTGTCTGGAGCGAGGTGCACATTTGCATATGGTCCAGCTGATGCCACTCACTGTCTCTTGCTTCAGTAAAATCCACATTGTTATTATCTTTCTGGTACCGCCGGCCCACCTGGGCAGTCCCGGACGAAGGGACATCAAACGGGTGTTGTTGCTGTTGCGTGTCTTGGTAGAGTATTATACTTACATTATGGCAAGTTACGTTACACTGCAGCCTGATATACTGCACTGTGTTACAAGTTACGGCTCCTTACATTACGTTACGCAAGGATGGAAAACACACGTAAGTCAAAATAATCTGTGGTATTACAAATACATTTACTGGTGGGAGTTTTGACGACAACTGACCTTAGCTTGTCGATTCATCATCAGCTGTCTCTGTAGAATGAATTTCTCCTTGAGTTGCTTCTCTTCCAGTTGCTGCTGCTCCAGCAGCTGTCTTTTCTCCAGCTCGGCAATCGCTGTCTCATGCTCTGTACGCATACAAAATAATCCACTATTTGTTAACTGTGGATGCTGGTTTACACAGGTTGACCTGTGTAATGGTTGTAATATACACTGTGTCCACAAAAAAGAGACCAGAAGCGTTCTCGTCATAACCTTTATATGGTTATTTTAATATTCTCTATTTTTGCACATAAATTACGCTGACAGATGCCAACTAAATAGTTAAATTTAACCACCACACCTGAGCCGCTCAGACTTAGTGATGACGTAGTCGTGACGTGTTGTTGTTGTTGATAAACAAAACACCGAACTGAATAAATCAAGATGGACCACTCAATCACTGTCACAGCAATATGCCAGTGGCATCGCCGTCTCACAGCATGTGTTTGTAAAGATGGCAGACATTTTAAACACAGCTTCTAACTAGCATCAACTGGCACTTCATGAACTTGCAGATTGGACTACACTTCATGTTTTAATTTTGGTGTTTTTTGACTGTCTTGTATGACAAAAAATGAAATTTTTGCATAAACATTACTTCACAAGGTAAAGCAGAGAAACAAAACAGTGTGACGGGAAAATTTTTTACAGTTGATGTCTTAACAGTGTACCACACCTACCTGCTAAAAATTATAAATGTAGCTTTAAATTTGCCAAAATCATTGTAAAAAATCTACTCGCCTCTTTTTTGTGGACACAGTGTAGTTTAGTACTTTGACACCGTTGGGAGCATGATAGGAAATACATACAGCCCGTAAAAACATGCAATGCAATATTTCCCAAAGGCTCTTTCAGAACAACTGTGGGAAGAGAATGAAGAGTCAAGTGATTAACCTCCGGTTTTCCTGTAAGCTGGCTGTTAAGCTGGTGCATATGTGCATATGCATTTCACATAGTATCACACATGTAGACGTACTATTCTCATATAATAACTTTCCCAAATACTCACTGCAAATGGCAGACATCAGACTAAAACTCCAACTCTGCTGCATCATCCACACAGTCTACAACGAACGTAGCCTGACGTATCTGACGGAAACTGTTAAGTCAGTCGGCACCAGCAGATCACGTTCCGGAGCTTCAGTCATCCTCTACCTCACTGATGGACTACTCTTTACCACGGCTTCAAACAAAGTTTGGCGAACGTGCTTTATCACATGCGGGTCCTGCCACTGCCGGACAACATTTGCACTGTGACTGATCCAGTAAAATTTCAAAAACTGTTAAAATCATATTATTTTATAATTTTATAACCATTTTTTTGTATCAATTGACAATTACTTATTTTAGTTTTAGTGTACACCTAGTCACACTTCTGTAATGCAACTATGTTCTGTTTTGTAATAGGTGCACTATAAATTCAGTTGTGATATGATGCGACATGATCATGTACTATGCGGTTACATGACCCATGTGATATCTGTAGTGGCTTGACATGAAGACGGATGAACAGAATCATGTAGCCGGAGCTGCTATGCATTGCATTTGCCACGGCAATACTTTTTCCACCGATCCCACCAATGCGTAACACTAATTGAACAAGTTAAGGTCATTCTATAGACGTTCTTCCCGGCTAATCTCGCGGCTTAGTACTGAAAAATCAAATCATGCACAACAAAAACAAACACGCACACATAACAATATATATATTACAATAAAAATGAACATAAAAAACCAAAGCCACGTTTCGTTGCCTTTTATGACCTCCAGCCTGGAAATGGAACGGGTTTAATCTCAAAATAGTAGTTCGGTAAGGTAGTAAATACCAGTAAGTAAGGAAACAGAAGTAACCAAACGATTAACGTGGCAACATAACCAAAAAATAAGGAGCATTACAACCCTGGAGTATGCACACAACTTCATATGTTGTGACAGAAAGGAACTGTGAACTAATGCAACGACGTTTGGCACCTCGTTTCAGCTGGTGTTTCTGCTGCAGATGCTGCTTCTCGTAAAGTGCAACTTTCTCGCGGTGCTGCTCCGACAAACGTTTCATCGCGTTCTCCATGTCCACGGCCTGCTTGTCCACAAACTGACGCTCCTATCAGAACATATCACAAGTTCAAGTTCAACACAGAATTCGTCCAGATTTGCTTCTGCCATGAAAAAGTGAAACAAGAAGCATTTGAGAAATGTTGGGCCCATTCACCACTGCGAGCCGCCGCACGCCACCTGTTTTACATTGGCATTAACCAGGTGTCGCTACTCTTGCACGCTGCCTGCGCATCGATGTCCACAACAACATCGACAACAACGACAACGTGTGACAGAGGGGACCGCTATGGCCCCACAGAATGGGCCCAATTAGGCAATCTACACATGTAGAACAAATACAGTAATATGGACTGATAAATCACACATAAGTGAAAGAAGGGAAACTGCAGAGATGGAACCAGGAAAAAAGGTACGGAATAAACAAAAAATAAAAGCAAACTAACCAAACATAGCTGTTGCATCTGGTAGGAGCAGCTACGGGCTAAGGAGTCAAAATGCTAGGACAGAAATACAACAATCCCGTGATTCATGGCACCTCAGTTTTGCTACCATCATGGTCAACAGCAACAGCTAACCAACGTTCATCTGGAAATGTTGTGAATGTATGCGAGTATAAC
>Ga0209366_1000368_pt1 | contig 10518 bp, 9 predicted proteins | sample WorMetmaBAHAMAS2_FD_187391 | JGI IMG/M metagenome (GOLD analysis project Ga0209366, IMG submission 187391) | Marine gutless worms symbiont microbial communities from Max Planck institute for Marine Microbiology, Germany - Inanidrilus... | ecosystem: Host-associated > Annelida > Digestive system >...
TATTAATAATAACTAATACTAATTAATTATAATTAAAAATATTTAATTTAAATACTGTTTGATTAAAATTATTTATTTCTTATACAATGATTAAAACTAATTAAATTAAGTGCTTATTATTAGTTAATTGTTAACAATTACGCAATATTATTTTAAAGTAACAAATAATTAATAATAATTAAACATAATTGTAATAGCAACACTATTATTATTAATTTTATAAAATATTCAATTTAATTGATATTATTATGTATTTTAATAACTAAAATTAACGTGATGAAATTAACCATTTTTTGTTGTCAATAAATAAACAATAATTACATGTAGTTTAACTGTTAGCTCCATCACTATTTTAGTCACTAATGTATTTGTCAAGCTGTGATAACATCACTAGTCACATGTTGCTATTGGTTAAAAATGTGGAAGTGGGTTTGGCCTAGTAACTGAAGTCCCACTGCATAACTATAGTGTATTTGCCAATGCAACAGTATATGCATACAGCACAAGGTTATAGCACAGTACAAAATTTACAACGATGCAACGTCATCATCCCAAGTGAAGGGGTTGAGGAAAACATTAAACATAGTCAGCACAGTACCAGTAAGCTAGTCAACAGCTTGACAACATATTGTTGCTTTTTTGAAAGAACCACTGTTAAAACACACAGGACAAGGTTGGCTAGTCATTCATGTATTGAGACAGACGTAAGGAACACTTGCATATGTAGCCATGAACTGGGTATAAGAAGATAGCAAACAAGAGGGCCTAGCAGTGGCTAGCATAGCACGAGATGATCCTTCCACTCTTCCCAGCGATGATCCCTTCCCTCGCGCTTGCGCCCGCATGCACCGCGACCGCACTGCGCGGTAAATTGGGATCGGAATTTGAAACCTAAATTAGCTATAATGCGCCAATGCACTTCCGTCAGACAGATGGACAGACAGACGGACACTGACATCGTAGCATAAGCGTGAGATGTATATATTACATCTCGCGCTAAAAAGCAAGAAAAAGACCAAACAAGATAGCAAACAAGAGGGCCTAGCAGTGGCTAGCATAACACGAGATGATCCTTCCACTCTTCCCAGCGATGATCCCTTCCCTCACGCTCGCGCCCGCATGCACCGCGACCGCACTGCACTGGGACTAAAAGTTGCCAACAAGGAACCTCGTCACCCAATATTCTAGTGGGAACTGGATGAACTAAGTCTAAGTAAGTAAGTAATCTATATGCGATGTTTCTGTGAAAGCAAATTTTATGCAGACTGGTAGTAATTAGGCAAGTTCATAAACTTGCACAACCAATAAACAGTCACAACTAAAAATGACACTGACAACTTTAAAACCAGCGAAGAAAGTAAGCTTAAACAAACAACAGTGCACTGCTGCTACACCGGCACTATGTTGGTTACTGTTACAAAACTTCAGTTCCATTAAGGAATGTGAAAGTTTCAAGTTCTCATCATTCTTCTCACACAACGTTACACGCACTGAAAACATACGTAACACAGGCCAGTCTAGAAAATATTAAAATTAACGCAATTCTTTTCACTTACAAAATAACTCACATTTCTGGATGGAGATACTTGATTCAACTGTCTGAATGCAGCTCTGACCAGCGTGTCTGAAAAGAGATAGCGGCATACTTTGATATCCAGAGTGGGTTTGATAGTAAATGATCACCATTCAGCCGAGCAGTGGCGCCAGAACCACTGCCTGCGGACTCTGACGTTGCTTCAATTTCACATGCCCTAAGATGCGCTGACACACACACACTTGTCTAATGTCCTATTTTCCTGGTCAATCTGTGTAAGCCGGTACGAGAAGGATAATCATTCTGGGTTTAGTGAACGGGATGATAGTGACATCAGCTGGATTGTATGCACCTATATTTAGCTTCACATAAATAACATGCCATCGTATCAATGCTTTACAGATCAGTTGCTGTTCCTGATGTCCGACCAGCAGTGTCAAAGCACTGCTCAGGCACCGACTCTTGATAGCCATCGATGTACTGCTTCAATGACTGCTAGTACCCAACATTGCCTATGCCACCTACTGGTTTTCGGCACGATTTTACAAAACGATTCGACCAATGCATAAAGTGATTACAAACAAGAGGGCCTAGCAGTGGCTAGCATAGCACGAGATGATCGCTTCACGCTTCCCGGCGATAATCCCTTCCCTCGCGCCCGCATGCACCGCAACTGCAAAGCGCGGTAAATTGGGATCAGAATTTGAAACCTAAATTAGCTATAATGCGCCAATACACTTCCGTCACAGACGGACACTGACATCGTAGCATAAGCACGAGATGTATATTACATCTCGCGCTAAAAAACGATAGGAAATAGCACACTGCAGGTCGATTTGTACCATTCACATGCTCCTCCGACAACTGGTAGTGCCTCAAATCACATTTTGGCACATTCTCACTTCAGCCCTTAACAGCTCAATGGCGATGCAGCAATTACTAACATTTGGGTTTTGTTGTAAATATCAGTCAAATCTTTCGGTTACAAAGTACATCAACTCTTCAAAAGTGACAAAACTAAGTGCATTATAGCTACAGAGTTCAAATGCAGTGACAGTTATGTATGAAAAGTGCTATAAAAGCAGAAGCAATAATGGATAACATAATGAAACCAACAAGAAACAATTGCCGGCCAGAACAGTCTTGACCCACTGACACAGGACAGAGAACACAGCAGTAACAAATGCACTCTGGCTGTACAACGTGCCACGCAGGTCATTAATGCACTCCAGTGATAAATCATCTAGCACTGCGCAGCGGCAATCTGGTCATCGTCGACATCAAAATCAAGCACAAGCAACTTTGTTTCTTCGGTGCCGTTCCGGCTGCCGACGGCACATACAAGTTTACTGTTGCTGCAGCGGATGCGCCACACAACGCCACCACTCCCTCCGCTTTCCAGCGCAACGAGGTTCCGCAGGAATTCACCGGTCCGCAGGTCCCATATCTTGACGGTGCCATCGTCCGACGACGTGACGACGAAGCGTCGATTGAACTGGAGACACGTGACAGCACTCTGATGTTTGTTGGCACCTACGTAGGCACGTTGACAATTTTATCACGTCATCAGTCATCATCAGCTATTATTAGGCCGTGTCTCAGTTAACGCTGCAAGGTGTAGTCTCAGCCTGTGTATCGCTGTCAGTCTGTGGGTGTATTTAGCACAATACTGAGCCCTGCAAAAATGGCTGAACTGATCAACATGCTGTTTGGGGTAAACACTCATGTGGGTCAAAGGAATCATGTATTATGCGGGGATCAAAATTCCCCATAGGAAAGCCCATGTTTCGGGTTTTGTCTAGCCCACTAAAATATTGTAACTATATGTTGTGCAAAAATGTCTGAATGCTAACATTCACACAATGTAAAACTCTTGGCAGCAATATTAGCTGTAATTTGTAATGAGATCAACATGTGCATTTATGAGAAATCATTTTATTATAAAACTGGCACAGACGCTGTGCTGCAAACATGTACATAACAGACGTACATAACATATTGCAGCGTTATCACTGGAGGACCGAGCTAGAGTAAAATGTATGGAAAAATGTGCAAAGTCTGAACATGTGGTTTCTGAGATATGGTATGGAAGTAGACATGCAGACATGATGACTGCAATACTGTCTATGTACCCCGGGGTCAAAGTAGCTATAGTCGGCATACTGAGATCAACATATTGTGATTAGCAGCAAGCAGCAGCCAGTGCATGTGTCTAATGCAATACTGCACTGACTATCGTATCAGCACATGAAGCCTGGCAGTAGTCATAACTGTAGTGAAATTATGATATCTAGAATATGTTTCATATCACTTCAAAAATGTAACCACCTCTTTCGTAGTCTATAATATACTTATTCTATCAATTTCACAAAATCAACGTATAACATCTTGAGTCACTGTGTCAACAAACAGACGGCGTATGCAAACATAACTTCGGCAAAAACTGCGGCAGTAACAACACAACGACACAAACCCTGCAGCGTCTGCAGACACTGGCCAGTAGTGATGTTCCACACTTTGACCGTGGAGTCGGCGTTACCAGACACGAGAATGTTGTCACGCAGTTCCATGCCGCTTGTCAACGACTGATGACCAATCAGTGTGTGAAGACAGGCACCAGTTTCGGCACTCCAGACACGGATTGACGTGTCCAAAGAACCGCTCACAATGTGGACGCCATCAAACTGTGTCATCAACAATGTTTACATGATAACGTTTAGACTACTGCATCAACTTCATCATGCCTCACACTACAACAAATGCTGCTTCTGTCGAAGTTTTCCAGCCATGCTGTGACCTCATCTAAGTTAACAGACAATTAGTGGTTTAGACAGTGTGAGATATTCCTGGTTTGAATATCACTGGTGCAACTTTGTGTATATGATGACAGCCACTGCAATCATGGCTTTGGGGTCTAAACTCATGACTAGTCAGTCGCAAGTCCAAAGCCCCACCATTAAGACTACAAGCCACCTAGCTTGGCAGTGCAGGCGGCTGCCGATCAGTGTGCTATAAGCTTATAGTACAGGCTAAGTGGTAAGGTTCAGAGACTGTCACGTGCACGATGATGTTGTCAGGCGCTTGTATCAAACATTTACTGCGGGTCCTGTAGACTTCGCTATAATGAGCTTCAACTGTAAATGACTATAATGCATACAGGCGATAGTAGCCTACTGGTAAACTCACAACCCAGCCAGTTTGTTGGCCTGGTCTATGGTTGACCTGAGTCTGCACTTATTAAACAAGAAGCATTTGAAAAATGTTGGGCCCATTCGCAACTCCGAGCCGCCGCATGCCCATTCACCAGGTGTTGCTACTGTCGCACGCGCACATCGATGTCCACGACAACGCGTGACAGAGGGGACCGCTATGGCCCATAGAATGGGCGCAATAAACTGGGCAAATTTTTGCAGTGGCTCCGCTATGATAACAGAATGGTGAATGCCACGATCGGTGTATATTCATTAGTGAACTGCTTAAATATATCTTATAAATAAAGAAACACAATGAGCCATCTACTATTCCTGAGATGCGACAATTGGCTAACAGACAGTTTTAGAAAGATCAGAGTTGGCTGTCAAACAAACCTGCAGTGAGTATACTCTGTTAGTGTGACCAGACAGAGTCTGTAGGCACGTCTCGGACTCGGGATCCCAGATCTTCACCTGATAGTCATATGCTCCACTGACGACCCGCCGCCCGTCGTACTGAACGCAGCGAACGGCGGCGACGTGACCAATCAGAACATGAAGACAGTGACCGGACTGTATGTCCCAGACACGCAGCGTCGCATCACGAGATCCGCTCACCAGCCTGCATGTTATACATTCACGCAGTCACTCTACGAGAGCTCCATGTAGTCTTTTACCTGCCGCAACATAGCTGTAGACAGTCTCATGAGCCATCACAGAACCACTCTTACCTGCTGCATCACATTTACAGTCAGTCTCCGCAGCATGGCACATCCACTCCACCACAGATAATGCTGCATTTATTCAGCACAGTAATTTGCAACTTAGGTTTTGAGCATGTTTATTGCACAGCAGACACCAGTCCTGCTGTCTAACCAAAAATGGGATCCAAATGACGGAAAATGTCACATAATTAATCATCACATACAGCCTAGGAATTTTCACTGACAATGACAGTGTCACTGAGGCAATCAAACTAGGATATAGCAAAAAACACTGAAGGAAAAAATATCCGTACGTAATTCGATTCCATGCATTCACCAATATACTGAAATTTAGATGGGACAGTGAGGTATCGTTGTTTTTAAAATAACACCAAAACAACCGCATTAGTTACGTAGCAGCATACGTACCTGTTCTCGTGCAGATGCATGCAGCGAACAGTTGACGTATGTCCATAGAGCGTGAAGACACACTGGCCAGTATCGGCATTCCACACCTTGACAGTGCGATCTGTTGATCCGCTGACGACTGTGTTGCCTGACATCTGCGATGACCACACGCCACCGGTGTGTCCGATCAGTGTCCGCAGGCACTGAACACACACATCCACATCAAGCAATGCTCAATATAATGCCATCTCCTTCATGCCCACAGCACTAGGTTCCCAGAAGTTTGTAAATGGCAAACAAAACTTAAATAATTACAGTTGAAGTAAAATGGCCCAAAAAATATTTTAGTTTACTTTTACTTTCTTAGAAATCATTTAATTATAGTAAAACTGGTTTGTTATCAGTCTTTGTAGGTGGCAACTTGTTAAATACATTGAAAAGTCAAGTGCTAGTCAACGCACTAATATGTGATCAACAACATAAAAATAACATCAATAATTATTAATAAGCATCTAACAGCTGTGTAGATAACAGTACTCAAGGCATAAGAGCGCAATGATAAGACAGCGACATTTCCTCCTGTGTGAGTCGGCCAGTGTACAAGAAAGGATGACAAGACATCCAATGAGCGATTCTCTGGCTAGTGACGGTAACAGTATCTGCCCACACAATAACTTTATGACAATCATCATCTAAGATGAACTGAAGGGTACAAAGGACTAAACCAAAGTTAACCTGAAAAGTAGTCATGGAAATGTTGTGTGTGTACCGATGTGCATCGCAGACACCAACAAACGGCAAACGAAAGACTGCCAACAAAAGACAAGAGAGCAACAATACAAACGAAGCTACCTTGCCATTGACAGCCGACCAGACTTTCAACGTGTTGTCATCAGAGCCGCTGACAATCTTGTTGCCGCAGAATTCGAGACACGTAATCACGTGATCATCATGACCTTTCAGCACCTGCAGCAGTTTGAGCTGTCAATACACTTGGACACAGAGTTCATCACTGCCAGATATTCACCAATATACATGTATGTGTTGCAACAAAAATACATTAAACACCATAACTAGACTAACAAGAAAGCCCTCCGTCAATATCGCAATGACCACTTAACAAAAAAGAACTTAATAAACAAAAGGTACTTTAAACTGTGCATGAACTGTGTGCACATTTCTTGCTGCTCTTTGGTAATTCGGAGTGTGCTAAGAAAAAAACCAATCATTTAAAAAATTATGTATACCAGCAAAGGTTGTGCAAATTTGAGCCAAACTTTCAGAATTTGTATGCAAGTATTCACGCAACATATCGTGCAAATTTTATTGAAAGAATTGATACAGTTCAACAAATACAAAATTTACAGTTCAATTTTTCACGTGAACAAGCAGCTGTGTATTGAATATTCAGAAATAACAAATAAAATTTACACGGCTGAAAACACAAACAGTTCAAATGTTTCAGTGACAAATGTCCGCTGCCTGTATCTCACTCATTGTTCAAACAGGGTCTTCAGAATGTCTACTGCTGCAGCAACACTTAATCAAAGTCTGTTATGAAATGACACGATTAACTCAAACTCTTATGGAAAATCATTCCATATCATCAACCAAACAATCTATAAGGTCAGCAATGTTGGTCAGCTTTGGTATCTCTGACAGTGTTCCAGCATTGCACGCCATACATGATAATCCACTGGCATATAATATGGTTCATTTTTTTGTTATTTTTAAATCAAAATCTCATTTTAATTATTTCTTCACTTAAAAGATGAATGTTTAAGTTAAAAGAAATGAAATTTTTAAATAAAACCAAATGTAACAAAATATGCTGCATATATGGCCTTAATCCTCTGTAAAAGCTGCAAATTCAGTGACAAAGCCTGTAACAGTTATCGAGATAACAAGTTTTTCCTAAAGAATTATTTTTTTATGGACACATTCTGTAAATACACCAAACTGCTATGTACATCGATGGACAAAACTTTCCTCCTGTGTCTGCAAACTCTTGCCCAATGAACCTGACTTTCAAACCTGACCTAGATATCATCATGTGAACCAGCAAGACAAAGATCTAGGTCAAAGGTCATTTTGTTTAAATGCATACAGACACATGCACTGCCATAACTGGACCAAATCTAGTCTTCAGTAATCCAATAACTTTAACACACCGCTGAACAATTGGCCGATTCACTAGACAAACCTTAACACACTGTAGGTAATTCTACATGTAAAGATGGTTTTCAAAGCCAATTATTATCTGATACTGATGCACAAAAAGAGCATGGTACGGCAACCAATGCAAAATACGGAAGCAGCCAATTTTCACAAGGCTATGGTGTTTCTGCTGCCTGAATATATCTGGCCAATAAACAGACACGTCGTGTAGTCAGCAGGTGAGCAGGGCAGAGATAGAAATCAAACCTTCGGCGGCTGGAGTGGAGACCGACTCCAGTTGTTTTCAATCATCTTCTGTCTCTTGTAGACATTCTTCCACGCGGTTTTCACGGAAGCATTCGACGACGTCGAGGTGACGCGGCCGTGAGTTCGACGACGTGTCATACGACCACCCCACACGACCGAGTCAGTCAAACCCTCTTCACGGCATTTCTCACGCCACAGCAGGTTGTCTTCAGCCAGAACGTGCCAGTAGTGACAAGTCTGTGATGCTCGCGCCAAGTCCCGCGGCTCCAGATACGACAGAACATAGAGTGCCACCTACCACAGCATGGTGCACAACAGAACATGACTACATTAAAAACTAGAAGGTAATCACATATTTTACTCGGTCTAGCATAAAACTAGTGCATTCAAAAATTAACCACTTTCTTAGAAGACCACACCTATTGTAGGCTTACTTCACATATTCTGACATAAGACGAAAGGAGAGAACACACAAGATGAGAAATTGGGGAAAAGAGAAAACAGGGAGGAAAAATTTTGGGGTGGCTATACAAAAAAATAAGTAACTTATACAGTCAAACTTATAAAGTTGTTAAGACAATCACCTAACTTTCAGCAACACACTTTATTTGGATTTATGCCAGCTGAAAAAATGCATTGCATATGTTGATAAAAGTAACGCATTTCAGTTTTAGCCTACAGACATACATCTCACTTTCTTATTTTAAAACTGCAAGCATATAAAACGACTTTTATTTAAAATATTTCCTTCTATAGAAAAAAAACTGGCATATTTGTGTTAAAAAACAGCAACCTCTTTAGGCAGAAGAGAAATGAAGTCACGCTGAAACTGAGGTTCGATAACTTGCATCACATGACGAACTTGTGTCGCATCGCACAGACCGATTAACTCATCGAGAGCTAATACCTGCTCCGCTGAACTCCACCCCTTCACACACACCAATGTAACTTGTTATCTCATTAGCTCAACCAGATTAAATTCAATTCAATAGCAAATTTATATAGCGCCATACGTCGAAACCGAATCACTCAGCACACCACCAATCTGTTACATTTTACTAACATCCATAACTATCACAGTAAGTTTATCACACTTATCAGTAGACAATCAGCATTAAAATAACAGTTTGGGTCAAAGTTTAGAGCGGGAAACATCATGCGTCAAATCACAGTCACAGCTAATCAGTTTGCTGCTGAACAAAGTACAAACATGTCCCAATAAGTCATACACAGACCAGAACAGAAATGACACCTGGAAAGTTGTCAGCCACTGTGACATCATCGGCGGAGGGTTGTTACGTGTCGATAATCGTGGCTTCCTGTAGACTGGCGACTTCGATGCACTGTGGCTGCAGCTATCACATGACAAACCAAGCAAAAGCAGCTCAAAATGTGTTAATCATAATAAAATATACATCAACATAAACACATAACAGTCACAGTATCAAGTAAAACTACAAGTCAGACAGTAATGTTCAGGAGCAAATCCCAGGCAAAGGATCTGCCCCGACCAGAAGTTTATTTTTATTAATGATGTGATAAATTTTGAAGCTACTTTTAGAAATTAGAAGCAGTTTGCTGTGTAAAATAAACTGCATAAAGAGAATATGTCCATTGTGAGTGCGTTGTCCTATACTGTACAAATTAATATGCAAGCCTTCTAATAAAATTCAAATTTTTAATAATGTACACAGCCATCTGTCACCGGAGAAATGGGACAACTAGGCCATTTCTCTTCTACACCAGCAGCTTCTTGCTTGCTTTTAATGACAAATGACCCTGAGCTGACATTACCTTTAGTTCTGTCTCTGTGGCATCATAACCACAGACATCACCTGTATTTTACCATCAGTGCTGGGCATTTTAAACTTGTGAAAAATGGACAATACTGTGTGCAAAGTTCAGCAAATATGCAGCTGCAAAACTCTTCGGCGATCGTTTGAAGTCTTGAGAACTTGAAGTAACAAGTTACCACATGGTCTCTGGATCCGGGCGTTGCCTGTCAGATTCACACTGATGACGATGCTCAGGATCCACCAACTTCATCTACAAAGCAAACGACTCAAATTATTGGTGCACACAACAACGGAACACCTAAACAACTTATATATATTGCAATCATAATTTAGTGCCACACGCAAAATAAGAAAATAATATAAAAACTAGAAATGCGTGGCAAAGCCTAGCGTATAGCCCGCTCGGTGCTACAGTGTCGCCCCCTAGCATGACAAAACCGCGTTACCATCTGGCAAACGTG
>Ga0209366_1000370_pt1 | contig 10503 bp, 10 predicted proteins | sample WorMetmaBAHAMAS2_FD_187391 | JGI IMG/M metagenome (GOLD analysis project Ga0209366, IMG submission 187391) | Marine gutless worms symbiont microbial communities from Max Planck institute for Marine Microbiology, Germany - Inanidrilus... | ecosystem: Host-associated > Annelida > Digestive system...
TGGTCAGTTTACAACATAATTAGTTACCATAGCATGCACACTTGTGTATCATTTATAGCCATATGGAATTTGGTAATGGTGTATCAGTTATACCAATAGCAAATATCAATAAAAGTACTCGCAAATGGAAGTATATAAAGTATGCACCAATACAAAACAATCGCTTAGGAAAAAATTCATTATCTCAGTTACTGTTAGATTTTTTCACCAACTTTTATAGCTTTTACAGAGGAGACTTCAGGCCATGTATGCAGCAAATTTCGTAACATTTGCACAGGTTTAAAACTTACAACTATTAGAACTTAAAATTACAGTTTTTCTAAGTGAATTAGTAACTCAGCTACAATTCTCATGTAAAAATAACAGCAAATGTGGATATGCCAATCGATTATCACATGTGGGATGCTATGCTGGAACACCATCAAAGACACATCAAAGCTGGCCAACATCATGCCATGCTGAACTATTGTTTTGTCATCAATATGGAATGATTTGCTTCACGAGATCACTGATAAGCAATTTTATCATTTTGCAACAAATTTTGATCGTGTGTTGCTGCAACAGGTGTGTACAATGTACATTGTGAACATTCTGTTTAAATACAGAGTGAGCTGTAGGCAGCTGACTTTAATCATTGAAACATTTGAACTGCTGATGAAACGCTGCGCAAGACTTGATTTATTCATGAATATTCAATGTGCAAATGCATGTTCACTTGAAAAAATAAACTTTAAACTTTAAACTGCTCTATCTGTTGAACCGTAACAGTTATTTTGATAATATTTGCAGGATATGTGGGTGAATACTTGCACACAAAGTCTCAAAGTTTGGCTCAAATCCATACTACGTACGCTGAAATACAGCATTTTTTTTCTAGTGGATTGTTTTTACTGGTGTCCCCTGTATAACACTAGTAATGCAATACTGTAACAATACTGAAAAAGTATTGGCAATACTATTTTCATGAGCAGACGGCTTTACTATCTATCTCATAAGTGTTTTCATCATCATTTGGTCCGACTAGTTTATTGTGTAATGATCGGCAAGATGAAGACTTTGCCATCGGAAATCACAGTCACTCATTCACTCACTCATTCACTATATGTTACATTGTCGGGACCAGCCCACAGCTGAACTTGTCTAAAGCAGTTCACAGACGGCTTTACTGATAGCTTGGTTGGTTGGAGCTTAACGGCGCTTTTAACACAACTGAGATCATATTGCGCCTTCAAGGTAAAGACTATGCTGTAAATATTAAAGACTTAATAGATATTAATTAGATTAATTTGCTGATAAGTGATAATAAAAAATGAACAGTTACAAAACAGAAATGAAAGCACACACACATACACACACACGCACACACACACCATGATTCGTCCACGGCTCGCGAGCAGACTGATGTCGTTTGCGAGGTTCTTGTCTGCCAACATTTCACACACAATGTCTACACCGTGCTCGCCTGCCGCCTCCTGACATACAATAACACCGTCAATACAGCCGTCTGTCACGTGACGTGACTAATGCACTGGCATAATGGACAACTGGCCTCTATCAGTCACTCCCATACTACCTAACCGACTAATCCTAACCCTAACCCAACCCTAACCAACCCACGATCCTTAACCCTAAACCCTAATTTATCGCTCTTTTTGCACATAAACTACGCCGTTCATAAAGGTACAGTGAATGATGTCAAATAGTAAGGAAGTAAGACATTGCTTACGTCTATAGGGCCAATAGATGCCGGTATGCTAATGAATTAACTAGTCAGACCCTGAGTAACTAACACACATCTTGATGAGGTATGACAGTATATCTCAGTTAGTAAGATTATTTCTAAGGCACAATAAGCCGTGATGCACCAAGTGGGTGAGGGGGGACGGTGCTGTGGTTCCCAGGCTCCCCACACAACTGCCCTCGGTGAAGAAAAGTGGGAGTGGAGTCCAATACGGAAGTTCTATTGAGAGATGGGTGGGGACGGAAGTGAAAATAGCTGGAGATTGGTAGGGATGGGTGTAATTTCTGCCCGCGTGCAGACCAGCGCAGTGTCCCAAGCGAAACTCACGCGAATCTCATTAATGTATCCTTTCTTGTTATGGTTGAACGTTGCCGTGACGTTCTGTTGACGTAGCAACTGGAGACCTCGGTCGGTGCCAGCCGTAGCTAGCACCCGCAGACCACGACCCAACGCTATCTGACAGCACGCCAAGCCAACCTTCACACATACACACACACAGGCGAGCGTTCAATGATGCTGCTAACTCATCAATGGATGGAACGCCGTCAACTGGTCAGTGTTGAAGGCCTTGAAGGCAATGCACGCCTACAAGTCATGGTCAAGGTTAGAATGGCAAGATTTTTGTTGCTCAAGGACACGACTGTGATTGGTCAATATGATGAACAGTGGCTGCCGGTGGCCGGCTATATTCATGCCATGCGACCTTAACACTGACCGGCCTGTCTTAGTCACAGCTTCACCTTAATGACGTCACGCTGACTCTGGCGTATATCTATTTATACATCTCAATGTGCTAATCAACAGCACGGCTTGGTCCTATCTGATGGTGATGGGAAACGATAAGTACTTCGGGTTTTGTGGACGACATCACATTTTCATAGTATGGGGACAATAGGCCAGAATCAAGCATGATGTTATATTTCAATAAGTTCACCATCGGACAACTTGAATGTGGTACTTGATTGCAGGAAGTAACTAACTGCAAGACAGGTATTGCCTAGTGCCCAAAGACAGTCAGAAAGTAAATGATTTTTCACTACTGATTCATCATGTTGTATACTGGATAAAATGGCATCAAACAGGTCATTATGCTCCCACCCTATTGTAGGCGGCATTATACAATGACGCCATCCATCCGTCGGTCCGTCCCATTCGCTAGGTGGATCCACGGCATGACTGCATCCAACTGTAACTGGTGGGTGAGGCACATCACATCACCACACGATACCTTGCTCTATTCGTTATGACTTATTCAGCAGAACAATGTTATAAATAACCTCATAACTGAAAGTTAAACAAAACTGTGAAACAGTGACAACATTTACTAACAGCTCCTGATGCACCGTGGACAAGAACCGTTTCACCCGCCTGACTTTTACCACTGCATTCAACACAACACACCAAGTAATGATCAGTCTATGCTAAGCGTGGTACATGCCGTCGTAGTGTGTCTGTCCGTCCATCTGTTTATCTGTGTGTGTCTGTCACACTCCGGTATTGTATGAAAATGGCGAAACGTAGGATCACGCAAATAATGCCACACGATAGGCTCGGAACTCTAGTTTTCAAATAGTATTTTTTATAGTTGCAAAATTTCTACTGACAAGTGCGTCGCGCAGTCCCTCTGCCATAGCAGAGCCTCTTGTTATACTGAGGATCCAATATAGCAACAGAAGTATCAGCGATAGTAGTGGGGAAACTAACACCGCTGATAGCAAATCTCTTCAACTCTCATTGCACAAATTTTAGTTATTAGCACATGAAATCACAGAAAATGCAACTGCCACCAGAAATTCCATAATCACAGACAATGTCAACTTGTCTGTCTGAAATTCACTGTAAAAATAGGTTAAACGAAAGTTTCTCTTAGTATTGATTTTGAAAGGGAAGTAAGATATCGACTATGGATTATTGCGATCTATCTAAATTGTGCGTTCATCCGTCGTCACACAGATGATATCATTACTCTCTGTCTCAGATCCACAAGTTACAGGAACCAGCTCGCGGTCCATCCAAACTGTCTACTTATGACAGATGATTATTAGAATAGCAGCTCCCTTCCAGATTATCTCAGGAACCCTACCTTGCTGTATTTAAGTGCTATCTTAAAAGTTTCTTATTTGCACGTTATTAACCTGTACTGTGTTGCCATAGCACATTGGAGACTCGGTGACTGCTTGCACTCGACAAATTTTTATTGTTATTGTCACAAGCTTTAGATTAAATTAAAGTCATTAACTTTTATAACTGACGTAAGAAAAGTCTAAAAGTCACACGACGTGCTAAAGCAACCGACTCAATGATGAGAGCTCGATACGCAGTGAAATATGGAACGCCAAGCGCGGCTCCCTGCGAGAACGTCAGACGTTCGGGAAGTATGAACGTGCGGGATTCTTTGGCGACAGTAAACTCGGCATAAGATCCAGACACTGTCATAGAGGTGTAGACATGATCACCTACCTAAAAGTTCATACCATAAAAATTACTGAAGGAGAATAGCCTAAATTACAACTATATAATGTACCTGTAACATGTGTGAGTATTGCTATAATTTACCAATTCTGTACATTATGTGTGATCATTTTGTGAGCTCTGGAAGTTAAAAAGATGCAAAATTTCTGAGGAATAATTAATGTATTCAAATCATAAAAATAATAGGTATAAAACTATAAAAATAACCAACAAAAATTATGTGCAATTTTTCTGATTACTGGCAAAACAGTCAGAAAACTGACTATTAATAGTAAAACTAACATCACACAACACAAATAATGATAAGTTGCTACAGTAATGGTGGCAGCACCTTGCATTGCCGCTTAACACAAATCATTCAATCGTATTCGCCAGGTGGCGCCAATCTGCACTCCAGTCTAGCACATAATTCCTCTGAGTCCACAAGCCAAACAGCAGCTTGATCAGCTCAGATGCTGTTGCAGGATTCACAGCTGTGACCAACATTTAGACAGACAGACAGACAGGCATGCAGACAGACACACAGACAAACAGACCACACTATGTATACATTTTAGTCCACATCTATGCACTGAGTGCATGCAACGTGGGCGTATTTTACTGAAAATAATTCTGAAGCAAAGTACGACCATAATTTCGAGAGACACTGTCTGCAGAAACAAACCATGTTATAAAAGTTTTGTCAAGTCCTGAGATAACTACCCGTGATCGAATTTCAAGAACTTGACCTCACAACAGCAAGAGTACAGCAACACAAGTGCAGGACAGCGGTGACAAAGTTCAACAATGACCTTCAGCTTGGTGACGTCAGCGCCGACGTGCACTACGACACCTGCACAGTCAAAGCCAGGTGAGAACGGAAGTCGCTCGGCCGGAACGCCAAACATTCCCGACCGAATGTACGTGTCGACCGGGTTGACTCCAGCGGCATGGACCTTTATCAGAACCTTGACACAACGCAAATGAACAATCAATAACCAAAAAGAAAATAAGAACTTCCAACGGCAGTGTGACAACAAAAACCATGCCTCATATTCGGCCCTTGTAACTAAATATGTACACGTTACACATAAATGCTAATATTGAATTAAATGAAATTTAACGACCACAATACCACCATCACATAGGTCAACGTGTACTAATAGTTGACAACCCTAGTTAAGAACTAAAGGAATTTGTTGCAACATGTTGGAGAAAAGTTTTACCGTCTGCTCGTCCTTGCTGACAGCAATTAGCTCATATGGATTATACACCACTCTGGGAATAATCTAATACCACAAATTGCATATCAATCAGTTCAGCCATTTTTGCTAGACTCACAATGTGACCAACAGACAGACAGACAAACCATGATATGTCAAGGTATCTGTAGCATGATCTAGCACAAGACCTCATTATCAGACCTTAAACGACTTTATCCACTCCCATTTAGCGTCATATTTAATTGTTTTATGTTACTGACACTGTTATGTCATGTTGCTAATAAACCAATTACTTACTTACTTACTTACTAGTCACGTGATAGTTGGTAGTTCATAGCAAATACTGCTTACAATAATACAACTGAGCAGCAATTTACATGCATAAACACTAGAATATGGGCCCAAAAAAATAAAAATCAGATAGTAAAAAACCAAAACTCCATTAAACGTTAAAAACCAAGACACCTATAAGATACAAATACAAACACAGGAGATATACAATTAGCTATTACTTCATCATAAAACTTTTCCCAGTCAGCAGGCATAAACCTGTCAAAAAGAAAAGCCTTCAGATTATGTTTGCAGGTGCTAGTGTACGTAAGTTTGTGCAGTGGTGGTGATAGACCATGCCACGCTCTTGGTCTGGCACACAAAAATGTGATGTGGGTTAATAATGTGCAGTCAGAAAAGATAAAAAAATTCTCCAGCATCATCAACCTCTTTTGCTCCACACGGCGGCAGTGGAACATCAGTGTCAAGTTGCAGCATCTCTGGCCCACCAAATTTATGCAACCTAACAGCTTTCATAACACTTGGCAGAGCTTCTCCACAACCCGCCATGGTGCCGTCAACTGCTGCAGGACTAAACACACACATACAAACCACATTTCTCCACAAATGACACTAAAATATACATCATCTGATGCAGCCATCTGACCTGCAGGACATCTGTAGCTGTAGTCAGAAAGCCGACCTCTCTAAGTAAGTAAGTAAGTAAGTACGAACGATTAGCGTGTCCAAAATGATAGTGTCACTTCGTAGGCACGAAACATAAATTATGAGTAACAAAGAGAAAAAAATGTGGCTTTAAACCAGAACAAAAAACAGAACGTGATGAAGCCGAGACAACATGTTGCGGTAGACTGTTCCACACTCGAACTGCAGCAACTGGGAAGGCTCCATCACCATACGTCACTAGTCTAGTACTAGTCTAAGTGAAATGTTAATTTATTACTGGAGTGATTGATGTTCTGGTCTCGCATCTCTGAGCTTGGCTACATGGCTTACACGGCTGTATCTCGTAAAGTAGGCTACTTGTGTTAAAATGATCTGGATTTCTGAAGAAAGACATGCGGAAAGCAACATCCATAAAGTGGGTTCAGTCAACCTTGTAAATATGGCCTATGACATAAAATGCTCAAAGCTATTATGAGAGAAAAATGGATTTGGTTTGGTGTCTCTCAGTTGTAAGAATTATCATTTTAGAACAGCAAATATGAATAAATTTAATATACAGTTGTTAGCTCTTATATTTCAAGCAAGCAGCATTTTGACTAAAAATGTAAAGCTAGTTTCAACATTTAGAAAGTTATAGTTTGCCATAGTTTGAGCATTTCGAGTACTTTGGTTACAGGCATTTACAACTGCCTGTACATCAGTCATACCTGGATATTTCTGCTGCACACACATCAGTAAAATAGTGTACAGTTTGTTTTCGGGCCTACAGCCATGCTCACATGTTGCATAGCCTTTCACCAATACAAAATGTTTAACTCCGTGCAGCATGTATCATGCATATAATTCAAGGGTACAGTGCACAATGCACCATGGTGCCAGCTGTTGCCTCAATGGCCTCACCTGGCACGCAGGTAACAGATGAGTGACAAGGGCCTGGAGCAGACAGTCTAACTGTATATCACATTTAAAGTAATGCACACAGCTTAAAATATAAACTGAGAATATGGTAAGACGGCCTCATGTAATGACATTTTACTAACTGTAAAAAAACATGTATCAGCCAGTGTAGTTATGTACTGTGGCTGGGGAGTAAAGGCAGGTATGGCCTATTCCACTCATTGATAAATGCGCAGGTGGCAGGTATAACTGATTGACCCCTCATTAACATATGCATACCTGGGTGCTTCAGTGCTGAGTTAACCTCACTAATAAACTAACAAGCACTACACAAATTTACTTTTACTGAGTTCAGAAAGCCTTTCAGTAATTAATCTAACAAGTGTATCAGAAAGTGGGCCGAGTACACATGCTGGCCATGTTGGGTGCGGTGAGTCAGTCTAAGTACGCCAAAGCCTGCATAGTGTGTGAAAAAAGACACGACAGACAGACAAATACTCGCCCGATTCTTTACACTAACTAATATGGATACAGCCAGCATTATGTAATAAACTGTACATACAACTGTAATGATTTTATCAAATTTCTGGCATTGAACAGCCGATAATGTGTGCTGATCTGCCATTCAGCAACTACTAAGTCACTCCTGTAATGTGTGAGTGTACTGTAACGTTTAGAAAAAAAAACAAAAGATCAAGCCCTATCATGAATCACGAAGCAAACTAAACTAGGACAAGCAACATGCGCAGATCACCGTCGCTAAAAACAGTTATAAGTAACACCACGTGAACATTCATGCCTTGCGATGCTAAAAAAATTGCGAGCAACAATTTAAATATGGCCAGTAGTAATGACCCTGACTGCCAACTCATATAATTTGCACTCACAATATAAAATTATTTAAACTACAGTACATCAGTGCAGGCCTAATTCATTAATACAAGTACGTATTTAATACCAGTATTCACAGCAAATGCTCTGAAGTGTGAGCAAAAGGCATGCAACTACAGGCACCATCTGATGACTGAAATGAACGCGTATGGTACACATATTTCACTAATGTATGTGTATGTTTCGAGTTATGGACACAGTGATGAATAGCACATACAAACTGTCACCAACACAATTAGCCTGCAACAACATAACAACTAAATAGTTAACGGTGCATTTAACACAGTCCGGGTTCCTCATGCACACTGCATGCCTTGCTAAGCGGATCAGCAATATGAGCAACTGCAGTTTTCTGTGTGTCAGAAAACATGCACAAGTCGTATCTATTAAAGTTCACATGTTATGCTGAAAATACATGCATAGCAGCATCACAGTGTTCATTGCTATAGTCAACTCATCACTTACTGGACAACTCGCAGAATTTCCAACTTTATTTCTAAAATGAGATCAGCAATCTGACGATAAAGGTCCCAAAAATGACCGATATGAGTTGTTTGGCTGTTTCATCAGTGGCACATACCACTGATGTCGTATCACAGATTTGTCAAAATTGTCTTAAGTTGGTTGGAACTCACCAACAGAATAATTAAGGTAAACTTTGCCTAAAGTGAAACAATTAGATGTCCAGTGAATATGCAATGAATCATAAAAAGCATGAAAAAAAACTTAATAATATTCGATGTATATGTAAGAATTCCTGAATGATGTTGAAGTTCAAACACCAATCTCATGTTAGTAATCTTTATTGTGTGAGATTGCCAACCTCAAAATAGTGGCCATCAATTTTTGCTGAGATCCCCAAAAAAGTAAATAGATAAATAGATGTTTATTTGTACAGCACTATAATACAAAAGAGTGTGCTTCAGTTGCCAAAAAGATAAGTTTATCACAGATCGTCTGAAGGAGTCGAAGGACTTTCCTGTGACAACGAAAGCCACCAATCTCAAAACACTATGCTGGGTAATGTGAACGTCTGTAAATGACATCAGTGAGGTGCTAAAAGTGAACACACAACTCAAAAGACATCGTTGTGTCCAAGAATTAGCCTTTCTCATGCCAATGTCATTTTAGCACAAATCTCAGTACAATGACTAATTGATTTTCATGCATTCTGATGTTTGCGTAATCATGGTCACAATGTTATTGCACTATAGCACACACGTTGCACTGAGAGTTTTAGAACTTGAGATTGTAAGCTGAGCTTGAGTTCTCAGCACTAAAAGATTATAGGTAAAAGAAGTATACAGCAGTTTGTGCTAGAAGCACTGCACCACTATGGGAGCCAGTATGCCATAGGAGTTACTTGCTACCTGGCAGTGGCAGCATCTCCCGCCCTTACGCCGACCATTGTTATGGCCGGTATTTGATTTTTCCACCAATTAATGATGAAAGGCTAAGTAGACCCAAGCCAACGTAGGTCAACGACTTGTCCAGTGTCACTGCAGAGGTGCCGGTGTAGTATCAAATAACTCGCAGTGCCAAATAACTCGCATCTGCACCATTGTGCATGCGTGATCTCGCAAAGTCTCGTACGCAGTTGTTTATTTATTTCTTCGGTTAGGGTAAGGGTTGGGATTAAGGCTATGGTTAGGGTTAGTTGTAGGGTTATGGTGAGGTTTAATTAATTTCCACTTGTCACAAAAATCTCGCACTGAGAGTTATTTGGCAATGCGACATATTTGGCATGACACCGGCTATACCAGGTGTCAGCTGGTTAAGCCGGCCTTTTGCCCCACTACGTACAGTAGGTGTGAACAACTAGCCCACAGTTGTTACGCAGTGACTGGCTTCAGCGGGATTCAAACCCGTGTCTTTCAAACACGAGTCAAACGCGCTATCCACTCGGCCACCACTACCAAGTTATCCGTGAGCAGATGGCAGTCTGCAACACGGCATATGCACGAGTAGACTAAATACCAAATAATCGTGCGACCTAGAAGATACACTCAACAAATCGCACAATTTTTGGGTCACGGGTAACTGCGAATACACGGATGTAACGACCGGTAAAATGCGGACGCTACTGCGGATGCTAAGGTACTTACCCCAAACCCTACTAACACTAAACATCCGCACATCTGTACCCTAACATCCGAAGACAACAGAATCATTTTGACGTTCGTCACATCTAATCCGCAATTTACCAGTGGCCTAATTTTTGGCGTGATGAAACAGTGCGACATGTTCATCACATCACATCACATCACATCACATGGAGAATACAGAAGCAGGCCTCCAAAGGCCTCTGTTTCTGAGAAATAGACTTAAAACTACTAGTATATA
>Ga0209366_1000371_pt1 | contig 10494 bp, 9 predicted proteins | sample WorMetmaBAHAMAS2_FD_187391 | JGI IMG/M metagenome (GOLD analysis project Ga0209366, IMG submission 187391) | Marine gutless worms symbiont microbial communities from Max Planck institute for Marine Microbiology, Germany - Inanidrilus... | ecosystem: Host-associated > Annelida > Digestive system >...
TAGCTTAAGTGGAGATTTAATTGGCGATTTAATGGCTGCTTAAAGTTAAGTGGCCATTAACTAAGTGACGATTTAAGTATGGATGGTGCAACCGGCCCTAACAAATATCGAGAGGCACCAACACAACATCCTCACTGGAAGTTGTCTTTTGACTGAGTTGAATCATTTGATTTGAGTGACCTTCAAAGTAACTAGCTGTTTTGACCTTGCTAACTCCCGTACTTCGTAGCAAGTATTAACTACGATTTTTTACAAACAAAATAGAAAGTCTGTGTAGTCTGTAATTTTGGCAGAAATAGAACAACATGTCATATGCAGGTATGAAAATTGCAATGCAGTGAATATTGCAGTCATTACTGACGTTCACTACCAAGTTAAGTAGTAATCTCAAAAACGTATAAAAGGCACAAAACGTTGTTACTGCAGAGTGCATTAATAACCGGTAGCACTAACAGGACGTGATATTGATATATGACTACGAATTGCACGATTTCCGATGGCATTTATAGACTTTTCAAGGTCATTTACGGTATTTTTAAAATGATTTACCAATATGTAATTACTGACTGTGTTACCATGAAAGGCAATGCAATATGCTCCATCCATTTCCACTATTAATTTTTTAACCAAGTGACCTTTGACTTTTTGCATGTGGGATTGAAGGTCAAGATCAGAGATCAAGCTTATGGTCTCAGTTTGAAACGCAGTTGGTGCGATCTCAATCGATTATAGTTTTTTTAGTGTTCTGCAGCAATTGTTGCTGAACATGTTGTCTTAACTACAGTGTACGTGCATGTAAATCCTCGAATAGATGCATTTGGCTTCCACATCAGACCCCTGGCTATTGTACTTGGGGCCCAGCTTGGACTACACTGATCACATACTCTCTCAGCAACATCTCTGCCAATTAAAGCTGATCGACCACTTACACGCGACATGTTGAACGCACCCTGATTACTGACAGACAAATCCAATGGTCTGGTAATGGCCATTCGTTACCATTGGCTGAACTCAGCAAGCCGAGTCCTAATATCGGCCTGCTGCACACCCTGGTTCTAGCCAAGGTCAAGGTCGTCCATCATGCCAAAATGCAAGGTCAAACGTTTCAAACAGGAGAGTGCCCACAGACAGACGGATGGGCGCTGCCAAACGTATTATTGCCCCTGCTATGCAGTCGATAAAAATTGCCAACACTGGTTTATGTGCTTGAACTTATAGCGTGCTAAATTGATGTCATTTTAGACAGTGTATAAAATAGTATATTATAATATAATTTTATATATTATGCACAGAGGCAAAATATTTAGCATAAGTAATTTCGATATATTTGAGCACTGTCCAAGCAACTGTCAATCAGTTGTAATACTGGTATACAAACTAAATAAGTACATATCCACAAGGAAGGCCACCAATCTATAAAGCGCGATGATGGCAGCTATCAACTGAGTCATGCCTACAACCATTTTCTTGCTTTGACAGTTGATCATCACATCAAGATCCGGAAGTGATACTGTGCTACATCAGTGTCATTATTTTTTGAGAGACAGTGTATATCTGAGGATTTGTAAATATTGTGTAATAACAAACAAAAATGTAAAGCCAAGACCAAGACAGAGATGTAAACAAGACTTTGTTCAAGACCCAATACTTCAATTTTTTTTAGAGTTCTTTGTGCTAATCTGGTCGATGTAAACTATTTTCTTTATTTTATCGAATTTGAACCCATAATCATGTTCATTAATGAAATGTTCTGATAATGATGCAGTGAAATGGCAGTCAATACGTATATTTTGATCAGTAATCATTATGTATAGTTAAGTAAATGGTGTACATTTTGAGCCATCTGTAATTGCATATGCAACTCTGCTGGCTGGTCACCAAGCAGAGCATCCAGCATGTGAAAATTTAGTGAAAATCTGTTGGCATAGTTATCTGTCTGGATCAAAGTGCACATAATATGCATGTAGTCCAACTAATGCCACTAGCATACATCATTTCGTGCTCCTTTAAAATCCAGAATGTGCTTCAGCTAATCAGGTTGTACTGGAAAAAAAGCAATGGGGGTCAGTCTGTGTAATGAATGACAGAGGATCTGTGGAACATTTAATGCCTACAAAATACAATCAGCGATCGCCTGCGTGCTTGTTGCTGTAACTTCACAAAACAATAGTAACACTAAAATCATAACAATGCACATGTATATTAGTTACATATACCACTGTGAAATAAGAAGATGACTGCCGCAACAGTAACACGTGCAAGCAGACTGGTCAGGCAAGCCATGCAGACGACTGCCTGCTGTTTGGTCCTTACGGCAGACAATACTGTAGTGTGTGTAGAGTAGGTCAATCACATAAACTGCTAATCATTATGTACACAGCACATACCACTCGTAAGTACCACACGCACTTCACCAACAGCAGAGGCATGTCTGGTTAACTCAATTCATCCACATTGATGTAGACGAATGCCAAGTACCATGCAGCCAACAACATCTACAGCCAGGACTTTCAAACTGATGTACAGGTGAGAAGGTAAAGGCAAAGATTTAAAATTTTGGCGTAAAAGACTGAAACCAAAATTACTGGTCTTGAGACGGAGACTGAAATTTTTCTGGCACACAGAGACATGCACAAGGCATGAAATTCAAATATTCGTGATGTCTGCGCTGACCTAACGAGACACTTTTTTCATAAACATCTGGCATATTTCATGCACTAAATGGTCAGGCTAAATTGATCACACATAACATATTACTAAAATGCCGTTTGCTGCATATTGATTTATGTTGAAGTTATTTATTGGATAATACAGATGCCTTTGATGTCTGCTTCCATTTTCTCCACACAATGTGATGTAAAGTCTCAAGCAATTATAGTTGCCCCGTATGTTGATAAAAAAAGACACAGCTTCAATAATTATGTACTGAACAGCCATACGACATTATACAGCTCCTGTGATAAAAGTAAAATTCTGATAGTATTTAGAATCACACAATAACAACAATGAACTAAAACAGATCATTCAGCGACATTAACAACATGAACAGTTTTTCTCAACAAGCTACTCAGTCACTCGTTACAAGATCCCATCAGATCAGCAACAAAGTTAACAGCAACGTAGATACGATATGCAAGAAACGGGCGACACAAAATATAATAACACAACGAATTTTGTGTCAATTGACAACTCAACCCGAGAGAACTACCACGACAGTCATCGTGACCACACACTGTGACACAGCTACAAAAAAAACGAGCAACTGCATGACTATACAAATTAAAATGAAACCTAACCGATAGTAGATACAGTGACAACAAATCCTGATAATATGGTGCTCTAAATATTTACACAAGTACAGTTGACTACCGTGCAGCTGCACTAACAGATGGCCATCATTTGATTGTCCGAGAGGTTATTTGTCGCCTTGTGTGGCTGATGGTTCAAGCTGAGGCGCATCACCACTGACTTGTGCCCCTACTGTGCCGTCGCCGCCAGCAGCAGAAGGTGTTGCCGATCGAATGACATGGGAAGGAACCAGTTTTGCATTCAGCGAAGGCTTTATCTCCAGCTCTAAAAATGAATGCCAATAACTCTCAAACTGCATACCAGTATTACATCATGAGACACAAAATGTACTGATTTATTCTGAACCATGACTACTGTATTGCTTCGTGTATTTTTTCACTTTGTGCATAAGTGGAAATAGGAAAGAATACTCTACAATGTATGACAGCTAGATGATATCATAACTGTGTCATACCACAATGTTTACTTCATCATCGAGTTACTACATATAATAATGATAATAATACAATAAAATAAAATATATTTCAGTTAAAACTATAATTCTGATAAAACATTTTCTGCTAAAAGACTGACAAAAGAATTTTCTAACAGAAAGGTGATCATTGGGCACAACCAGTTTCACAAATGCACTGTGAATACATATGAACAGGTAACTATTGCATTTACAATATTTTTCAAATGAAATTATAGAACTAACTCTGTTGCACATATGGTGTTTATTTCTGTAGCAACAATGATAACTTGTTTCTGCTTTGCATATTCTACCAGTATGCACACATCAATGTTTTTCAGAATTTTAGATCTGATTTAAACACTAGGTCTTATATACACATTATTAACGAGTAACGACACACTGTAACACTTAGAATTTTTAGCATTAAACTATACACGTTATTGCTGGAGGAGAACAAAAATTTACCGGCAGCGGAGAAGTTAAACATGGGAGGCAGAGGTCTGCCATTAGGCAGGCGAGTCGCTGGCTGCCGCAGCTCATCAAAGTAGGGATGAACACAAGCATCGAGCGGAGCTACACGACGTGTTGGAGTGTACTCCAGCAGCTGTCCGACAAGATCCATTGCTTCTGGTGACGTGCGCGGTCTAAATACCTGCAACAGGAAATGTACGATAACAGCTGCCCAATGTTTCCTGCGACTGCACGTAAGAGCGGTTCGTTCAAGCACACGTAGCACAATACAGCATGAATTCTACGTGGGAAGATGGTGCTCCATTTAAATTTCAGAATATAAAATTGCAACTGCAAAATTCAGTTACCTTTGGCCATGGATGTGCTTTTATTTGTGGAAACTTGAATTCCTGATAATTTTGGTTCATTTCACGTATTTGTTCACGCGACGGTGTTCCGAGCACTTTGATGATTTCAACCAGCTGGTCGACACCACTGTCGCCCGGGAATATTGGCTGCCCTAGCAACAGCTCAGCTACCACACATCCAGCTGACCAAACATCTACACACACACAGAATCATCACATACACTCTCACATCTCATTGAAGTCATAAACTTTCACCATCCATGGTAAAATCCGACCCATTGTCACCCCTCAGCCCAATAAAACTCAGCCAGCAGTATAATTTATCGGTTTTCAGCAACTGATGTCATACATCCATCAAATTTTACATAATTTGCTAGATATTAACTTTAGGTTGTGGGCTTACAATGGCAATTTTTAAAAGTAAAATCTGGCAAAACATAGTCTTTTGGGATACGTTAGCACAAGACAGTTTAGGCTCACTATCAGCATTAGAGTTATTTGTCGATATTTGCCACAGCACCAACGGAGTTATTATCAACTCATGCATTAATTAATCGTAGCCAACAACCTAGCCACTAGTCCGGCAAAAAAATCACCAGTCCTGCCATTACACAGTATCAAAAACACAAAGTCTTTCCCAAGCCAAGTGGGCCAATAGGTTGGCAGTGATCCCTGTTTCTGTAGCCCTCAGCTTGACACCAGCTTATGCTGCAAGACCACAGATATGGGAGATAGTGCATTACACGGTGGGCCTGTTGATGCTCCAGCTTTTGACAGTACCAATTAGTACTGCTTCATGACAGGCATATGGGTGCGAACAACTTGCCTAAGGTTGCTACCCAACCGTGTTACAGCCAGTATTTGAACTGATGACAGTCGAGTCACAAGTCAGACCTCCTAGCCGCTAGACCACAGAGCCACCCATACTATTATAATAACTAGACAAAATTTAATGTCTACAGTATTATAAGCTACCACCTAAAATATAGGCCCAACTATGTTTAAAAAAACTACGAAGGCTCATAGCATTCCAACTGTCGAGGCTGCAACTTTTTATAAGTCTTCAGAGTTGCACATGGAGTAAAAACTGAATTCAGAACAAATGTAGGTGAGCCAAAATTTTAGTGGAATGTTCAGAGAGAGTTACCAATCTGTGACGTGTAGTCTGTAGCTCCAAAGATAAGTTCTGGTGCACGATAATAACGCGAGCAGATATATGATACATTAGGTTCACCTCGAATCAACTGTTTGGCACTGAAATTACAAAATACAAAATTACTACAATTACACCATATTGAGTTGACACCATGCACAATGTATGACCGACTGGCAAGGTATGGGTATTTCGGTGTCCGAAAACCAACATAAATAGTGTGGTGTGCTTGTCTTCAGCAGTTTCATGGTAATTCTCACTGGCTGGCGATGGTGTGATGGTGAGTTCATTCACTATTTCACACTGCTCAGTGCTCACTCAATGTCACGAATGGAACTTAGGTCTGGTTTTTCCACAGCAAATTAATCGCCCGTTAATTTAATCCGGCAGATAATGATCAATTTACTCAGATATCATTTATATACCGGCAGTTCGTCAATTAAATCGTCCGTGAGATTAATTTGCTGTGGAAAAACCGGACCTTAACTCCATTCCAACTATATACAGAAGTTCTTCGTTTGGCATCCAGCTCAACAAGTGTTTATTTCAAGAAAAAAAAGTCAGGCTAAAACAAAAACTAAAAGTAGTAGTAATATTACCGTTAAACTAAGAAATAATAATTGAATTGTATAATTTTAAACTCCTTTACACTATCATGTGAACACCATGCACTCCTTGTGTAAGCTCCTCTTAAATACTTGAAAGAAGTTAATATTACGACAATCCTATTGTCACATTTTGTAACTTTATGATGTGGCAATGACAATGTAATACAACAGGGCCACAATGGCAATCTGCCTATTCAATATTACAGTACACAAAAACCATACAAAGCTATCTCCTGACAATGCCATTCCAACAATTCAGACAAGTTTGCAACTGATTAACGATAAATATTACCTGCCAAAATCACAGAGTTTCAGTACACCCGTTTCTGGATCAAGCAGAAGATTCTGCGGCTTAATATCTCTGTGGCAGATACCGAGACAGTGAATGTAAGCAAGACTACGAAATAACTGGTACATGTACAGCTGCAAACACAACATGATAATATGATACAACATACAGTCTGCTATATGCAAAGTGTTTTTTAAGCAATCACTTTCTTATCGGCTAAAGGAACTGGCTGACTATTGTGCATTCAGTGCTTTGCTTGGCCACCACAAAAAGCATCTGGCTGAATGAGACCCGAATGTGGGTACCAGCCACATCACATGCATGCCAGCAATGCAAGCATGCACTCTTTGCAGGATTCTGCAAGCCCGTGCAGTCCCCATCTCCCCCGACCCCATGACGGCTGGCCTGTATTCAGTTTAGTCTTCAGTAACAAGTACAGTTATTACTACACATTTTCATATAAGAAAATGATGGCTTCAACAGTCAGGATTAGCGTGCAATCAGTTCTTTTATCCAATCAATGTACACTGCTAATAACAAAACTGTACCAATAGTTTATTTTTGCAATAACTACTACATGCCGAACCAAATGCAGTACCAGTACCAGTAGTGTTTCCGCTAATATTACCTTTATCAACAGCGGTGGCAGAGTTTGCTTGCTCTTGCTGCAATTTCTAGCCACCCGATAAACTGTCTCGGGGACATATTCAAGAACAAGATTTAGGTACACTTCGTCTTTCTGCAAAAACAAATAACATCCTCAAAGTACACAACAGTACTGTTCAACATGAGTAAACACAGAAATGTTAGCAACAAATCTACAGATTCTGCTCGTTGCTAATCAAAAGATATCTAAAGATAAAGTGAAGAAAGTCGCTCATGTTTTTACTGTTAATTGTTGAATACATTATGCTCAATAAGTAATAATCCAAATTCACAACAACGTAATCAACAGTTTGTAACGTGTTAATCACCTTGTCTCCACTTGAATAAAAGAAATATCGAAGTCTAACGATGTTGTCATGGTCCAGCTTTCTCATAATCTGCAGCTCGCGGTTCTGCATAACAACACCATCATTGAACCAGTACACTGACATACAGACAAATACAATTCAATCAAAATAACTATATCCCGACGTGACATACGTGAGAAGTGATAAAAAAAGCCTAAAATAGTAAAAAAAAACAAAATCAGTATAAAACTTCTTCCACAGTACATAAAATGACATTTGCAGTACAACTGCACATATGCAAATGCAATGGTAAGTAATTAGGAGGCTGAGATAAACTATGACATACACCATACCAAACACAGACACAAGTATACAATGCTTCCAACATTTCTTCACCACGGCACCCTCCCCAAAACACAATTCAGCAGGTGGTACAATGCAGGATTGAATCAAGGTTTAACATCTCACTCAACATAAAACAAGTCAATCTCTTGGTTAGCACTGAGAAATATAAGACCTTTGGAGAATACAGCTAACAGCAAAGTCAGTTTCAAAAATCAGCAACAGATGTAGCCACATTTCACACTAGTGTCTAATAAATAACAACAGTCTGCTATGTTATTAAATCAGGAGAAAGTGCAGGAAACCTTGAAGCGCTTGTCCTGGAGGACTTTCTTAATGGCAACGAGGTCACCACTCTCGCATAACTTAGCCTGATAAACAACGCCAAAAGATCCATTCCCGATGACTTTAGTATCCGTGTATGAAACCTGACGAGAAGTGTCAGGTCCTTGGCCTTCTGTTGCCAGAACTGTGATGACTTTACTGCCATCCTTTGCTGTAACAAAGATAAACCAGCTATATAATACACAGCTATAAGATAAGCACAAACAAAGTACACTACTTGAGTCATATGAAAGAAATGTGCTTTATGCACAAAGTACTGAGCATGCATCTGCAGGTATACTCAATGCACCAAAAGTAAAGTTCCTAAATCAGTTTAAAATCAAACGAATTCATAACTACTCTTTGCTGCTTACTTTATCAGTTGGCCTATACAGCGACATGTGCAGCCAATAAGCACTAGTCAAAGCAAACTTCTGTTGGTCAATGGGATAACTATATAGTCCGACTGTTTTCTCTTTGCAAGTACCAGTACATGTATTATATTATATATTATCAACGTCCACTGTTTTAGAATAACTGCTGCTGTTCTGCATTATAACTTACTGTGCATGGTGTCATAATGCATATTACGTGCCAATACCATTTATGGTAAAGGTTACGATCAATCAGCAAGCCCGATTAATCTGCCTGTGATGTCTTTAGTATTCAAAGACAGCAAACTGGGAAATTCTCCAAACAGCGGTCCTAATTATTCAAACCGGATTACGGAAACTCTACTAACCATAACGCTACTAAACTTAGCCTTGAATATTTTAGGAGTGCCGTTTGGAGGATCGACACAAACTAATTTGTAGAATACACTCAATTAACATCACTCCAAATTTCACGGTTATGGGTAAACTGCGGGCCTGCGGGATGTGGGCTTCTGCAGTCTGCAAGTGTGGCAGAAAGTAAAATGCACTAACCCTAGCACAAACACCAACCCGAACCTTATCCCTAACCCCAAACCCTATGAAGCCTAAACTGTACGCCCGCATCCCCGCAGGCCCACATTTTACCTTCTGCCAAATTTCACTCACTTAAAGCACTCTTTGCGTGCACGAGTGATGACCCCGACTGAACGCCAGGCTTCGCTCCATCCACGTACGACAACGGTCTCTGACGACCGCTCATTGTTAGCGATGTTCTTAGGTGGCCGTCGCCCTTCAGTAATAATCGACAGTAGTTTCGCTAGAAGACTTCAATCGAACGTTTCATATCCGTTCACAACACTCCCGACATTTGCGACGGGAACGCGAGCGGCATACAGCTGATCGGCAATCGATAATCAACCGGAATAGCTCGGACACATAGCAGAACAACAGCGTCGCAAATCCAGATTTCTCGCCCGGTTTGACTCAATATTTCACGTACGAAACAATCGCAACTTCGCAGCGAGGAAGATGACGAGGCGGTGGCTGACAAAAACTGGTTTCCAATCAACAAAACGCATAAACGCTCACAATATCGTCACCATTGCGCAACCCCACAAATTCATCGTTCGATATGTCACTGACTACTGTGACTAGCAACGCCGTCTAGTGCAAGCGAGCACAGTGGTCTGGCCAGAGAACGGCACTGTGCCATCACTGCGACTCGCTCAGCTGAGCTGCCAGCAACGTGTCGGCACTGCACACAGAAGCTGCAAAGCCTAGCGTATAGCCCGCCCGCTCGGCGCCGTAGTGTCGCCCCATAGTGAATATTAATGAAACAATTACTTACTTACTGATCGCCGCCTTGCCCAACAGCCCCGCCCCCTACTGAACGTACCTGATGTCACCCCAGAAAAATTTTCGACGCCGACTGTACAACTTCGATCTTTAGGCGGCCTATGTCTTAAATTCCGTGGTCACTGAACCGAATATCACCAAATTTCTACCAGATGTACAGAAATGTTTGCTGATTACTCTGCTGAAATCAAACTTGCAATTTTTCAATCCGTTTCGGATCGTCATCAAGTTGCAGCCGAATCGGGGCAAAAATTGCGCGTTTTAACAGCATAAACTCCGAGATTACTGGACGGAAGCTCACCAAATTTGTATACGATGTAGCCGGATTATTGCCATTTAATCTTTTGAAAGCAGATTTATGATCGGCCAATCCGTTGTCGAACGCCAGAGCAACGAGTAAAGGTCATTCCTGACGTCATCTAAAAATAGCTGCGAACATCTCCCAAATTTAACTGGTGGTTGCCATGACAATGTCCCTTGAGCGACCGCCAAACGAATACTGGGATAATCATCC
>Ga0209366_1000373_pt1 | contig 10475 bp, 8 predicted proteins | sample WorMetmaBAHAMAS2_FD_187391 | JGI IMG/M metagenome (GOLD analysis project Ga0209366, IMG submission 187391) | Marine gutless worms symbiont microbial communities from Max Planck institute for Marine Microbiology, Germany - Inanidrilus... | ecosystem: Host-associated > Annelida > Digestive system >...
CTGTGAGACAGATGGACATCTCTAAAATTTAAATCCTAACATCAAAATTTAAGTTGTCGTGACTGGTTGAACAAATGTTTGATACAAATGAGAGAATACTGTCTTACTGCAAATAATGTTCATTATGCCTTCTTTAGCCCTAATGACCATGGGAATTCTGTAGAGCCACTGACAGATCGCCTTGCTGATACTTTTTGTGTTTTCAATCACAGCAAAGACCATCGATATCTGAAGATCGGTATGTGAGTGAGCTTGGTTAAGTTTTATGATAAGATCATTCAACATACTTTCCTTCCATTTTCTTTACAGAAATTTTTGCCTCATTTGCCAAATATTCCAAGCACTTCCAGCAAGAAACATCAATGTGTTTTCTGTTGTCAAAGGCACAATGCTCATGTTGAGCAACGCAATTTGATATCGTGACTTTTTCAGTATTTAAACACATAATAACAAAAGTTGACTCTTTTCCTATGTGAATACCCACTATTGTGACATGTTTATTTCCTTCTTAATCCAACAATTACAAATGATGTAGTGCTTTGAAGTAGGCTGGGACTGTTTGGCATTCTGTAGACCAGCAAAGATTAAAGCACTACTTAAATGTAAGTACAGCTGATGTAACAAAGGCCCTAACTGCATTAGCTTGAATTCTTTATCAAGTTGCTCGTTATGTAGAGAAAATGTATATGAAGATCTGAAACATAGCTCAGTGTACTAAAAGTAATAGTATTTTTGCAGAAATTCAAATTTTTCATCACAAATCATAATATTAGCTCTGACATTTGTACTGTATTACTGATGACTGGTGGTTAATGTATATCACAACACACTATTATTTGTGCTATTAATCAATCATGAACTGATCAGGAGCAAAAAACTGCTGTTTGTGAGACAGAATGATACAATGTGCATTGTATTGCTTTCACGGTTGTAGTTTACCATGTGTTATTGAATGTGCTGCATTACGGGTGGTTGTGTGTCAATCTGACTTGGCTCGTGTCAATGGTGTAACTAGAGTTTGCAGCATCCAGGAGCAGAAGCAATCAAGCACACACCCCTGAAAGCCCTTATGTGGGTCTGACATCCAACACTACAATTTTCAGTACGATATACCACCATGGTTGTGCCTAGATGCCAACCATACAATGCAATCGGCATACAGTAATAAAAATTTGAGGTAATTTGTTGCAATAGACTACTGTTGGCTCATTCAGAAAACTTTGTCAAACTCGTTTTTGTGGTCTTTAATCACTCATAAAATATTTTGGTGAGGCTGTTTTTACGCCCTCTCACCTGCTGCACTTGCCCCTAGTTATTCCACTGGTTTGGGTATAAGGACAACTTTGATCACTTATGATGTGATATACTGTGCTCATAGAACGAGGACTGTTACATTTGCAACTAAGCAGTGCAGTGAAATCAATATAAATTAAAACTGTTGTTACATGTCCTTTGATGTGCACTTGTTAATCTCCAAAAAATCAAAAGTACAAATTTGTAGAAAGTACAGTCAATTTAATTTAATCAGCTCTTTCAGAAATTCATTTATACATGCTCCAAGAAATGAATGCTATAGAGTGCCAATGCCACGGGTCATGCGAGGCAATGTAACTACATATACATTGTAAAAGATTAGTTCATATGCACAATTGTGTGCATGTTTTTAGTAATTAACGGTATTATTAACTGATCAGGAATGCAAAAAAACTGCCGTCTATTGAGACAGATTGATATGTGTAACTGCATATTGACACTATAAATAAGCAAGGGAACGTAGTGTAACAGTAAAGCCTGCATTCCATGATACCGACATCCTCACGAGGATAGTCGTGATAATGTTGGCATGTCGTTCAGCTTGCCACAGGAATAACTTCAGGATATAGCGCATGTCGGACGTGTTGGCAACTCACTCGTGTGGGACTTAAGGATGTAGGCGTGTTGGTGTCATGGAATGCGGGCTTAACCAAACATGCCTCACTACTAAGGGGACTCCTATGACAATGAATCAGTGTTTGCCACCTAACAGAGGTGCATTAGGTGATATTCCTGCATTTAACCCAGACAATTGCGGCCGGTACTTGATTTAGCAACCACAGAGGGCTGCAAGGCTGAGTTGACATAGTTGGAACTTGGCTGCTTACACAGTGAAGTAATATAGCCGCCCGAAGACGGTCACCGATCCCAGTACTAACTGCGCTAAACATAGAGTAATGTTGTTCAATCTATGGCTAGCATACATATGGCTACCGCTACATCAAACTGCCAATTGTTATATGTACTGAAGATTAAGTATTTCAGTAGTAAGAATCTTTCAATGGAGATTTTATTGTTATTTTTACAACATGGTATGGCATCAGCTGGCACAGTACTTGCATTCACCAAATTCTTGCAAGATATTTTGTTACTAAGTACTGTTTGGTTACTATTTCACGCTGACAGTAAACATGGTACTTGCAGGTGGTTTATTACTGTTAACATTCTCAGGAAACTGGTTACTGATTAAATTATGTGCAGCAAATGAAAAAGTTACGCTATGCAGTTATCAGCGCTTGACATATATGACACTTGTGAACTGAACTGACAGTGTATAAATGATGGTAGTACTCTGTACTTTCTACACAAATGCATTTCGTTGTTAAAAACATACAAAAGCTAAACACATACTGTTGAATAAAAAGTGATAAACTACACTTGCTACCACCATACTAGCAAGAAGAATAATGCAACACATTCAATGTGCATGCAAATATGTGTGCTCCAGTATGTGTGGGACTAAGTGATTAATGGGCAGTCAGCAGACACTGAACATCGAATTACAATCTGATGATGAATTACCATTTCACTTTTGTCTCAATAAAAAAACTACACCGAAAAGGCTTTAAAAAAACAGATAACTTGCATAACTAAATCAACACAGACATAAGTTGCAAAACTGGTTTTGTTTTTGATTCACAAGCAATGAATAATGTTTTAAACTGCTGCATAGCCTATTAGAGGAATTTCCTCAACAAGTCTACATGTCAAACATACTGTAGTGACAATTATACCATAAAAGGAACTATCAGTAATGTATTGTATAAATTGATGTGAAAGGCTGGAATGTGCACAAGTGTTTCACAAAAACACGCACGAACACAGACACTAACAGCCAGTAAATGTATATGATTTGTGGAATGGTGATCGGTAAATTCTGCTCACTGTAGCACTGTCACTGACCAAGCTATGGTTTGTCACCATCGACGTCTTGAAGCTGGTCTGGCTTAGTGCCTTCATCACCGCCAGCATCTGAAATTACACCAATGCAAATGGCTAGCATACATATGACAGCTGCTCCAAGGATGCAGTCTTTAACAGGATGACTCACTGTATTCTTGTATCATTATCCTGGATCTTTAAGAATTCCACAATGTACAAGGAGATCATCATATAAACAAAGGTCTTAACAACTGTATCGACAGTCCTGTCTAAAAGCAAACTTTTGGTACTGTAAAATTCTGTAATTTGGCTGCTGTGAAAGTTAGCAATTTCACATTGAAAATTATTTTGGCAAATTCAAACCACACTTCCAGTGAGAAAATATTGAACGGGCCTTATTTGCTAGTAGTGACAGACTTTGAAAACGCACTAATTGGGCGTTAGCGGTCAATGTAGCATTTTGTCGGCACTGGATGCAAGCACTGTTAGGTTTCGAAACAACTCGTTTATATCTGTATATACCTGGCTATCTACAAGTTTTGTTTTTAAAAACATCCATCAAACATTGAAATAATCTATTCTTGTAAAATGTAAACAGTAACATAAAATGCTGCATCCAGTGGTTTAGTGATGAGCAATCACAATTTTTCAATACCAATGCCAATTAATGTTACTATAGTATCGATATTCACACCCTTTAATTTTGCAGTTTCATCTAACTAGTGAAATTCATGAAATAAAGGGCAAACGAACAAAAAACGAATAAAAGTTTTACAGTATTTTGTGAAGCAGTGTGTTAGTCTAGTTGCCCTTCCTGCAGTGCAAGGCAAATAGGCTTCATGCTGTCCACGGTCTAAGACAAATGCTCAAACTGCTCGAAACCAGGATTTTGGTGCGAGCACCCAGGGATGTGCATGAGACCTTACAAGCTGAAACCAAAGCACTGAACATGACCCACAAGACTGAGGTATATGTTAGTTTACTGGAGGCGGGGCATGAGCCGTGAGATGATGCCAAGATGGAGACATTTCAGCCAGCAGTTGACGGTAACTGTGCTTTCGAAAAAAAAGTTGCACTCTCCCATGACTTAAATAAATTGAAGCTTACAGTACTGCACATCACGGTTATAACTTACCAACAGCGGCAGCCTTTGCAAAAACAGGATGCAGAACTCCTCCGCTATTACATTTGGAACAGTTTCTAGCATTTAGGTAGTGTATATTGTTTGAAAACAAGACTGAGGCCACCAGAGACTGCTGACCAACAAGACCCAAGGTGTTAAAGCTCCAGAGTCGAGACCGAGGCACTGAAAATTTCAGTCAAGGAAGGTAGCTTCAAGGTGGCCTCGAGACTAATGTGCCAAGACCGAGGCGACATCCCTCTTAGCACCCTCACTATCCATTGGTTATGATTACTGGTTTATGAATGCAGTACCGGATGGCGTTACATGGCATGAAACTCCCAATGAATACTGCAAATAACGATACTGTTTTGTCCTTATTAGTTACAAACATGTTCAATTATATTAAAATGGCCGATGGTGCTGAGTAACTTAACATTTACTGTGCTGCCTTATGAATTTTTAAGAATGAATACCTGATACTGCCTTCCAACCAACAAAATAATGACCTAAATGAATCTGGACAACATTACTGATGCAACATCATTAGCAGCACATAAGTTAAAGAGTTAACTCAGCAGCCATAACTTATGCAATAAATGGAGATCTTAAATGTATACTACACTAATAACAAAATAATGTCACATTCATACAGACTTTGATAAATGATTAACAAACCGTCAGCCTGCATGTCTGAGGTCCACAGCGTCAAGTTGTCCCTCAACAGCTGCATTATAAGAGTAGAATCTTTGTACGACTCTTCGCTCAGTGTGTCTAATTCAGAAATCGCCTCATCGAAAGCCTGCTTTGCCAACTGGCATGCTCTTTCTGGAGTGCCAAGAATCTCGTAGTAAAAGACCGAGAAGTTGAGAGCCAAACCAAGACGTATGGGATGAGTTGGTGCCAACTCAGCATTAGCCACATCAGTTGCTGACTTATAGGCAACCAAACTCTTTTCAGCGGCACCCTTGCGAGCTTCTCCCGTTGCAAATTCTGCAAGGTATCTGTGATAATCACCCTGCCTGTTGTCACACAACACAACATTGTTTTCTTTGACTAAAGGCTGAGCCCACAAACTAGTATTACTCGATTGTTAAGGTTCATTCACATCAATCGTGGCGCAAATTCGCATATCGTGATGCATCATTTCCTCTACAATACACTGCATACATTAATTTTACATGATGCAGGACAATGCACGAAGGAGTCTTGGCACCTGACGTGATGAGGAACAACCAATGCCACAGAGCAGGGGCATTATGTTAAACCTTAAACACACTGCGGTGAGGCTGCTGTGTGCTGATGACTAGCATCATGCTGACACGGGGTCCACTATAGGAAATGTGACATCATCCACAAAACCGGAAGTACATGACATATTTCAGTGCAACGATAGGAGGACTGAGCCACGGCCGCTGGCTAATTTGCTAAAGTTCTGATATGTGGTTCCTGAAATATGCATGCAGACAGACAACACACAGACAGATAATCTCATCATTACCGGTATGCATTACTCCACACCTCTACAGGAGCGCAGTAAAAATACGTACGAGTATGACTTGAGTACATGCTCGAGCTCATTACTAGCTGGGTGCTCCAAAAAAGAGCCCTTACGATTGAATAACAAGGTAATCACAGCAGACTTCAAAGTTTCTCGTGCTATCTGCTAATGGTCATTATTTTAGTTTTACTGACATTTATCTTCAAACCAAAAAGCTTTGCACTTTTGTTTACTCTTCCTGTCAATTCTTGATAAACAAGTACAACTAATACTGAATCCCCATTGTCAAACAGTAGATATATCAGTGAAAAGCAACAATAAGTAATACATTTAGCTACTGGTATATGTACCATAAGACATATGGTATACAAAAATGTCAAACAAAATAACCATTCACAGCATAATATATCTTGATAATCATAGAACTTCATATTTAGCAGTGTCTGCTTGGCAATACTGCTGCACTATATTTCCTTTAAGGTGTGTATTTCACAAGTGGATAAGTCTCAAAAGTCTTCATTTTGAAACAACTTAGGCCAGCTACAGTCAGTCCTCACTGCCTATTTCTCCATCGATACACAACATATTTTTCAACTTAATGCCTCAGTGCAATAGTAAATAGACATTACTTGCCATTTCTAATAAAGGGCTAAACACACACACAGTCTACAGCAAAGAAGACTTACATCTTATAATAGAACACTTTGGATTCCCCGGCATCAGCTGCTGGTATCAGATGCTTCTCAAGAACGTCCAACACATCGCTACAGATGTTATTCAACTCCTTCTCAATCTGTACAATAAAATCACTCATGGTGAACCATACTGCATTATTCTAATATTATTTTGTACATATCTTAAATACTTCCAGGCACATCTGGAGCTTTGTTTAACTGATTATATGTTAACAAATTATGCAGTCGTCATTTGCAATATTAGTTTCAGATGCAAACTACCAACTTAACATTTTAACAATAACAACAAACTGAGAAACTTACTGCAACACGATAGTCCTTGGTCAGCTTAAGTTTACTCGACTCTCCTTTGCTCTCCTCCTTCTGCTCGATGCTGCTAATAATGCGCCAGGCAGAACGTTGGGCACCAATAACATTTTTGTAGGCCACCGAAAGCAAGTTTCGCTCTTCAACTGACAATTCGACGCCAAGTTTTGCAACATTCTTCATAAAATCGACCATTTCTGCAATACATTAACCATCGTGCTAAATAAATATTAAAATGGAAACAACATTTCAAACACCCATCACTCAGTTCAACATTATATCAATCGCAACCAATTACAGCAAATTCATAGCACTGATGTTAGTCCTTCGCCTTGAAAGCCAAGTCCTTGGCCTTGTAACTGTTGCTTTTGCTCTACTATGCGATAACTAGTTGTTGTAATAATGTCAGTAACATAGTCGCGTGATGAAGAAACTGCAACACCCATAGCCGACTGTTGCGCTTGTCTATAAGACAATCATTATGGATATTACCTGCACTGTGAGTGGCTTCACTACCGTTGCTATCAACGACAGATGTGGTGGCTTACTGCAGTGAGACCGGATAACCGAAACTAATGATAGTTTAATGAGCTATAGGCCGATAGACGCAGACATTAAATGTGACAAGATTAACAACACTGCTGCCATTAATTTAATTGCTTTCCGGGAGGAACTTTCACAAGGCACCAGGCACTGCAGTGCTGATATGTACAAACATTTGTGCATTATCAATCACTTCTGTACTTCGCTCCCTGTCTGGTTGTGGGGACACACCATAAATGCTCATGCAGCAATTGACATCATGGGTGTTGCATACAGAAGGTAGTGTATAACGCTTTCTCAAATGCTTAAGTATCCGTGGTAGACTTACACCAGGGATTATTGCCAAGGCAGTCTGCCAGCATACATCTAGGTAACAAGTGATCAGATTATAAACATCTGAGATGGCGACCTGCCAGTAGAACAGGTACAAAATTGGTGGATATTAAGAGAGTTTAACTCGTAAACATACGACTGTAATGTGACAGAATTAGATCCCACCTGGGGCATTGGGACTGGTGTCCACCTCCCCAACCGACTAACAGGTCTGGGTGAGCGTCTGGCGGAGCCCCGACCGACAATGCATTTTTGGCATATTTGAAGCCCACAGAAACAGAACAGCCCATAAAAAGCTCAATTTTTCGTAAAAGACCACTCAATAGATCGAGCAGGGAGCACTCAGGTTTAGCAGAGGGAGAGCCTGAGAGGGGGCATACCCCCTTCCCCCGCGGGTGGGGCACAGCCCCCTTGGCTACGGGCCTGCTGTCGTGGATCAGTTAGGGTCTACAGACGGGTCTCACTAAAAGCCGACCGCACAGTCCGGACTGTCGACTGCACACTCCGGACTGTGCGGTCGTGTGGTTAGAGCATGCTAATTACGACCACCGAGCGCTAATTATCTGTCGATAACAGTCTATACCGTTGGCACTGTTAAGACTGCACAGACCGACCTCACACTGTCAGACTGTAGGGCCTATATACATTGCCACAAGACAGATTTAGGCAAACATCCAATGAAATTTCAGAATAGTAAAACCAAAAATGCACCAGAGAAAGTATACGGTATAAACGTCGTTGATCGTTCACGAATACAACATCAAATTAGGTAGGCCTAACGGGAATCACATTCACAGTGTAGATCGGCAGTGCTTACACTGTTGTAAGATCGACCAGCCAATCCTATGGAAATAGCAAAAATTCGGGGGGTCATAACTCCCAAACCCCTGAACCGATTGACAAAAAAATTTGCGTGGTTTTTTAGTTTTCCTATCCCATCCTTTTTTTGTGGCCTCAAATTTTGTTCGCGGAAAGAACATCAAAATTAAGTTGCAGTTAGCTTCATTCCGCGAACTGACGACTGCACGCAGGTCGATAGTTGTGCGGTCACGCAGCACGACTGCACAACTATTGACTGCATGCAGACGTGGTCCCCGGACTGTGCGGTCGTGCGGTCAGCTTTTAGTGAGACCGTTACAGACAGCATATTATTTCGGTACAACTAATTACCATATCGGACACTATTGGACCCCATCGGGCTAAAATGGCACCACATTGGCCTACAACAGCACCACATCAGACGTATAGACCTAAGTGCAGTCAGACAGCGGGCAAGAAACTAAACCAGCGCTAACGTCCACGAGCGGAGAAAGCACGATGGAGTGACTGATTGCATATGGAGGCCATATGTACGTTTTTAGCGCTTATGCTACGATGCCAGTGTCCGTCTGTCTGTCTGTCTGAAAACCACAGGACACTGCAGGACACCACAGGGCTGACCACAGGACACCCACTTCCCCCCAAACCAGAAATCCTGGATCCATCCCTAGGCATAACCACCGTCTAAAAATCCTGGCTACGCGCATGTAATTACAACTTGAATTAAAATTTAGCGCTACGCCTACCGTAGCATCCACATCTTGCAATTATATACAACTACGATACACAGGCATATATGCTGGCAATATGGTAGTGACTGAACAAATATGTTAACTTTACATATAACTTGATATAAGAATCACAGTGTCCTTTTCTTGAATCTCTCTGCTGCTTAATTACGCTATTTCTGGTGTCCTGTGGTGCGTCCTGTGGTGACCTGTGGTTTTCAGACCCACCAGCGCATTATAGCTAATTTAGGTTTCAATTCTGATCCACATTTACCGTGCACTGCGGTTGCCGTGCTGCTTGCGGGCATAAGGGAAGGGATCATCGCCGGGAAGAGTGGGAGGATCATCTCGCGCTATGCTAGCCACTGCTAGGCTCTCTTGTTGTAGACCACATCATGTAACATTCTGATTAGGCTGCTGAAGTGATTTCTATGATTCATTTACTGCTTATTAACTTAGTTCTCTCTGGACAATATTTAAATGTTTGCTATGCCCTTTACTTTTGGCTCTCATTCCTTTTCTGCCGTCTGATTTTTGGTGCTGTATGACCCAACAGTTGCGCCAACACCGGCTAAGTGAGGATATTCCAGTTTGAGTGTCGACCCAGGGAAAAAATGAGGGGCATTAAAGGTTGCCACTAGACATGCTACCATAGAAAGGCCCGAGGAGGGGTTGGTGTCGGAAGGCCATAGTCTTTTGTTGGCTGGGTGACCCGGAGCTTGGGTCCCTTCAATGATGGGAACCCATGACACCCAGGCTAGTTCCGACCAAAGTGGGGCTACCATGAGGGCCCTGTTGGCCAACCTGTCCCAGGAATCCTCGGATGTCAGTGACTGCTGCTTCAGATGTTGTAGAGATCCCAGACCCGGAGGTGGAGGCCTACGCTAGTGTCGGGGCTTCCATCAGTCCCTCTGTCCTGGGCATCGGACCTTCCACTAGCCTAGGTCTAGGACAGACAACACACACGACACCAGGTATAAGTGTAGGGCTTGCAACAGCACCAGTGGCCAGTGGAGTTACTCCAGGGTCACTAGAGTTCGAACGGTCCACGAAAAAACGGATCGGACCCAGTACCCGATTTTACGTCCACAATTTCGGCCGACTCGGGGCCCGATTCGATTCAGCAGGCGGGCGTCGCCCGCCTCGCCCGCATATTTTAGTATAACCCCACTCGTGCGGTCACCTGAAAACGTCGTTTAGTTCACGAATTTTTTGCTAACTATACGCTGCAAATT
>Ga0209366_1000374_pt1 | contig 10469 bp, 7 predicted proteins | sample WorMetmaBAHAMAS2_FD_187391 | JGI IMG/M metagenome (GOLD analysis project Ga0209366, IMG submission 187391) | Marine gutless worms symbiont microbial communities from Max Planck institute for Marine Microbiology, Germany - Inanidrilus... | ecosystem: Host-associated > Annelida > Digestive system >...
ATACCCGCAGGGACGACTATTTTTTTTTGGGGGGGGGGATTTCTCCCTATTAGCCAATTTTACTGTTCTAACGAATGGTGATTTGCTTGCGTTGTTGTTCAAAAGTGCGTGAAGCGATCGAGCTGCCGTTTGGTATGGTGAGTGGGGTGGGCTGAGGTAAGCACCATAAGTGTCCATAAGTGTCCGCAAGCAGTCCGCACGGGTCCGTAAGGATCCATAAGGAATCCGCAAGGATTTGTAAGCATCCACAAGAGTCCACAAGCATCTGCAAACATGCATTATGGTGTGGTAACTTGTAAGGGGGATGAGTATGGGGGCTACGTATGGAGGGATATCCTGTCATCTTCGCTGAAGGACTTGTTTTTTTTTGTTTTTTTGTGTATGTGTCCACTTGCCCCCAAAATCGACGAACTTTGGCAGCTAGTATCTCAATGAGGGGTTGTTGGAGGGGGAATTTTACGGCTTGATTGGGGGCCTTGCTCTACTTCACCATGATGACCGGTGAACCTCAGTTCAGGGGGTCCACCTAGGAAGCCAAAAAAGTGAGGAATAAAATCATTTTTGAAATGCCTTTTCCAACACCGTTTGGCTGACAGTGTGGAAATTTTGCATGGTTATGGGTATTGGGGGTAGCAGGTTTTTCCTATTTTGGGGGTGATACACCCAGGGACGTAATTTTTTTTGGGAGGGGATCAGTTTCTCCCAATCAGCCAATTTTACCATCGTAACCAATGGAGACTTGCATGCATTGTTGTGTGAAAGTGCGTGAAGCGATGGAGCTGCCATTTGTTGTGGTGAGGGGGGTGGGCTGACGGTAAGCACCGTAAGGGTCCATGAATGTCCGCAAACAGTCTGCAAGCATCTGTATGGATCTGCAAGGATCCGTAAGAGTCCGTAAGTGTCTGCAAGCATCTGCAAACATCCATTATGGTGTGGTAAGCTGGATGAGTATGGGGGCTACGTATGGAAGGATTTTTTATCACCTCTGTTGAAGGACATGTTTTTTATGTATGCAATCTGATTACCTGCAGTATTGTGCGTAGCGCAAAGTGCCAGTATTTAAGATACTCGGAGGGCGATTTTTAGGTTTTTTGCTCCACAGGGGCGACACGCTGCACCGATTGGGGTTAAATTTTGCACGGAGGAGTGGACCATTGCTCCACTCCGGCATGCCAAATTTCACCCCCATTAGTGTAGAGATAAAGGTATAGAACCCCAAAATCTGAAAATTTTACCAAAATTTTACATATTTTCGGAATATAAACTGCGGGGCGTATCCCTTGCACGATTTTAACGAAATTTTGCACGTTATAGTCCGTTTCAGGCTGCATTAACCGTTAAAATTTGGATTGATTTGCTCAAGTGGTTAGGGAGTTATGGGGGTTTTAAGTTGAGAAAGTCGGGGTTCCCCAAATTTTCAGTGCCCCCTAGTGGTAAAACTGTACGTCGGACCCCCAAACATTTTTTTGGAGGTGAAAGAATGTGCTCGAGGTCCTCTATTACTGTGCCACGTTTGGTGGGGCTCGGATTTCACCCGCTGCCGGGGCGACCAAAAATGTGGATTTTTTTTTTGTTTGTCCGTCACGCTTCCATATGTCATGCTAGTGACGTCACACTGTGAATGGCAAGCTTGTGAACGACAGAATTTGTGGGCATGAGTTCGCTGTGAAGTGGTTGGAATATATAAACAATTTTGATACCATTGGATAGGGGATGGTTTGCAGTTGTGCATCCACATTCATTCATTCAACGTTCTCGGATCACTGCCATTTGGCGACATCCCAAAATGCCAAAGTCCGAAAAACGGCCAAATTTGGGTGTAACAGTAACAAGCGTCCATGGATACTGAAAGATGCACAGACCAATAGATGTCAGGTTTCATCACAGTCAGGCTCAAACTCCACTAGTTGATTAGTTGTCAACATAATCTACAAAAAAGTTAGCAACAAATTGACAAGAAATCGAACCGATGGAGTTTGAGCCTCAGTGTATAGCACTATATTGTCTTACTGTCGTAAGTGCCAGAAACAGGTTCATCACCGATGGCATTGTTGATCTCACTTAAGGTCAGCCGAGCTGCCATGGCGAAATTTTTGAAGTCCAGAGTTACGAATGCAAAAATGGGTTATGTGAGCCCTCCCATGACTGCTTTGTCATCAGTATGTTAGGACTTGTTATGATCAACGTCTGTGTCAAATTTGAAGTACCTATCGTCAGTTATTAGCAGCATTTGTTTGTCAAGTGCACTTGTTTTAATGGTTCCAGATATAGTTTTGAAGTGAAGGAGGTGCATGGATAATGGATATGGATTGCTTTCGAGTTAAGGGTAATTAATCTTTTGTTACAAGTACAAGTCGTGAGTCTGACTGTAGTCTGAAACTGGTATCTGCCAGGTAGTTGAAAAGTTAAGTGAATTTGTTCCATGGTTTGAATTGAGATTCTTATCTTGGCAAGTTATGGTGTTGGAAAGTGTCTCATGTGCATTTAGACTGTCAGATTTGAGTGTAAACTGTTGGGTAAGATCCACACAGTGGCACTGTCTGTCATCCATCCCATATCTTCATGTTACCTGACCCCGTGTCTACTTGTCAGGAATTTAACATGGAATCAGACTTACTCTGCAGATGGAAATACATCATAAATGTGTAGAACATCAATCTTTCTCTGCACTTTAACTATTGTTGTTTGTTATAGTTACTAATTAAACAGGCAGTTATCAACAGCAGAGTGATTAATATGTGGTTGTCACTTCACTGTTGCAAATGCCACGTTACATCTTAAATGAAAATAGAGTCATGACAATATACTTAAGCATTGGGCACTTGGAGATGGCAGCCAAGGTCCCATTATGTCTCAGGTAAGTGTAAACAAGTTATCCCTTATGGTGCTGATCACTATTAGATGTAGCATATTACCATAGAGTCAGTGTGCTGATGAATAATATAACATGTTTCAGTTTATGCTGTTAAGTTGTGTGATGCAGTCATGTCGCCTTAAAAATGGTGTACTACTTGTCCACACATTGACACTAAATTTTGTGAATATTGTTCTACAATTTTTTTTAGTTATCCTGTTGATAGATAGTCAGACAGACAAATGGCAAAAATTGTAATCCTCACCAAGCTGTATTTGATAGATAATCATGCTTGTCTCATACACAATTAGATATATGCTAAAAATGCCAGTGTTTGCATCAGATTTAAGATATTTGTATCCCAAGGAGCCCTTAAGTCCTCAAACCAACTCTGTCTTATGCTGTAGCCACTCACCCAAATTAATTTTTTTGAATATTGCTCCACATATTTTGATATCCTGCTACAAGACAGATTGACAAATGGCAATTAAAACCCCACCATAAGTAATTTGAGAATGAATTTTCCTGTAGCTTGCATATCACACTGAGTTCACTTCAAGGTAGTGCTTATATATAAAGCATGAAAAGTATAGCAATCAAATCTTATTCACAAATGTTTGATTCCACTTGATTGGCTCAGAAGTGAAAGGTGGTACTGTGTACTGAAAATGTGCACAGTCATAAGCACACTTAGATAAGCAGTTCTTACAGTTCTGTGAATTGGTTTTTGTCACACTGGCCCATTTCACCCATAAAAACCTGTCCCCGATATGACCTATGATGTGCTTAGTGGATGCTAAACCTTGCTCAACTCAACTCAAGTATGAAGTGAAGGATACCTTGGGTGACTCGATAGTCGTGTGTTTAAGGCATTCGACTTGTGACTCAGTGGTCGCGGGTTCGAATCCCGAGCCACTCGCTATCGGCAACAATCTTAGGCAAATTGTTCACACCCACTTGCCTGGCAGATCACAGTGGTCTAGTGGTGGTGTACCTGGCTGCAGTGTGAGACTGCCATCAGTTGGTGTACCACGACAGCTGTTTTGATACACAGTCTTGGGCATGGACTGCTGCATCCTTCCTGCAGTGCCTAGGTCGACTCAGCCTTCCACCCTCCATGGGACGATAAAATGAGTATCATTAGCTTTTGGGATGAGTAATAATAATAAATGGCGAAGGTGGATGTGGATGGTAGCTGCCAGTTATTATCGGCGGACTCACAGGCCAAGTCAGTTAATGGCTTGATCTGAGGGTTGGCGGCCACCTGGCATTCAGTCTGCATTCATTAAATGAACAGAATGAACTCTTGCAATGGCTCTTAGCCATGATAACAGCACCATAAATATCATCTAGGTTATTATTATTATTATTATTATTATGCTTGATTGTACTTCAGTCTGTACCCAAATTTTGTTAAAACAAATGCACTTAGTAACAGCACTTAGAGAATGCATAATATCTACTCACCTAGCCGTGCATGTGCATGAATCATGTGCTCTGTGGCGTCAAACAGAGAGACAGACATAGCTGTTGCCTCTACTGAAAAAACAGACAACACACTTTAATAATATAGATAGTTTTTGTTTTAACGTTATTAGATTGATATTTTGTATAAATACGTATATTTAGCTTTCATTTATGGTGGTTTGTAATATTTGATTTAGCTTTTTGCCACTGGGCCATTACATTAAACAAGCTGTATGCATTGATTACATGAAAACACGCCAGTTGACCTACTTTGCTAGTTATTTAACAGTGAGCTTCTTCTATTTGTAGTTCTACATTTCTGCACACTGTATTCAGCATGTGTGTTTTGTAGGTAAACCACAAATGGATGTGGCTCATGAAGCTGCCAGTGACCATAATTTGTGTGAAGATGGCTTCAAGAAAGTGTTTATTGGTAAGCATGCAATTTATGTGTGCATAATTTTTTTTCTGTCTCACTACATTTTGTCTTGCCATGAGCATTGAGTATGAAAGGGAGACTGTTCGCTAGTGGTACTGCAGTTGTGTGCATAGTAGTATGTTGCATGGAAGTGAGACCTTGCCTGTAAAGAAAGAAAATGTGGTGGCACTTTAGCGGGCAGAGATTAGAATGTTCAGATGGTGTGATGTTAAGGTAAAAGATATACTAGGTAGTTTTAAGTAAAGAGTTGTCAGAGAGACTAGGAGTAGAGGACATAATCTCAGTACTACAGCAAAACAGGTTGTTATGGTATGGGCATGTGTTGCAAACAGAAGACAGTGATTGCATAAAAAATGGAGTTTGAAGTGGAGGTTCCAGACCAAGAGGTAGTCCAACAAGGACCTAGAGCATGTAAACTAAACAGGGGGAACGATATGAATTGGTGTAGATGAAAGATAAAAAGTGATTGATGATCAGGATAGGTGTGAGTGGGTGAATGTTTCTTTTGGTACCGGCTCACCTGGGTAGTCCAGGACAAAAGGCCGTAAAACAGTTGTTGTTGTTGTACCACCATTCTGTCTGCAGGTTGTGGAAATGGTTATATTATGAAATGTATTTTAAAAATGTCTATACCGTCTTTTTGGAATGTGATGTGTGGTTTCACAAGCCGTTGTCCTGTTGTTGAAATTAGGACTGTCACAGTTGTTACATTAAAGCTTGGCTAAGGCAGAGATAGGAACTACAGAAAATTGTACATTAGACTGCCAAACAAACAGTAGAGTTACAGAGCTGACCCACACCTCTGGCAGTGGAGGACATTAAACGATGATGCAGTACATCTATTCTGTCAGTCCGTCTGTCCATCATATACGACTGTAGGCTGTACATGTTAAATGTTACCAGGAAACGGCACAGAAAAAAGAAGCAGACAATGACACCAGAGTGACACCAGGTAAACCTGTCTGATTGACAGAGAGTGATAGTTGTGCAACGTGTGGCAGAATTAACTGTTATTTGTCGGATATTTAATAAGTGCATTTTGTAGGTTTTAGTTTATATTTGTACTTAATATATTTTTTATAATAAATAAATAAATAAGATTAAGAGGGCGATAAGAAGACCGGACTGACGGCGGCAGCTTAGCAGAGACAGACTGTAATGTTACCAATAGCACAACTCATGGAAATGAGCAGATAACATGATAGCTGTGACAATGCACAGCAGTGTGCTGCACAAACTGATAACTGTTGGTGATGACAGATGTACACCATGTAAAACAGGTCTTGGCTGACGTCAATGGACTCGCACAATGCATTGCATCGCACTTAGTTGTCATCATGCTGTGCACAAAGTTGGATGCTGAGTGTGATTGACAGGTGACGGTCATTAGTCGACTGTTGACAACACTTGGCAATGATTGACGTGCCGTTGTTAAATTATTCTTAGTTAAAGGTTGGGGAAAAGCTCCAGAGGGAGATATTCAAATTTCATATTTGTTTGAAAAATATTCTTCAGCTTTAAGGGCGGAAGTCCAAAGTTTGTTTATAACCAGAGTTTGTCTTACAAAAATGGGTCACATCATCTGACCACGCCCCTTTGTGGGCCAGTTCATTGTCCGTGGGCTGCGACTTGATGTGATGAACTTGCGTACCAAATTTGAGATAGCTACATTAAGCCGTTCCAGAGATATTTAAGGGGGAGTAAAAAAATTAAAATCGATCACGTGACGTGACCACGCTCCTTTCAGGGACAGTTTGTCGTCCATAGGCTGGGACTTGATATGATCAACTTGTGTACCAATTTGAAGTCTTTAGCTGAAGTCGATACAGAGATATTTCAGGGGGACTAAAAATTTAAAACGTATGACATGACATGACCATGCCCATTTCAGGGGAAGTTAGTCACCGTAAGTTGGGATTTGCTAGGATCAACATGCATGTCAAATCTGAAGTCTCCATCTTAAGCTATTCCAAAGATATTTTAGAGGGAGATATTTTAGATGTGACGTGACCACGACCCTTTCAGGGACAATTTGTCACCCGTAAGCTGGGACTTGCTACAATGAACCTGCATGCCAAATTTGATGTGTCTAGCTTAAGCCGTTCCAGAGATATTTTAGGGGAGTAAAAAAGTTAAAATCGGTCGCGTGACTTGACCACACCCCTTTCAGGGGCAGTTTGTCATCCTTGGGCTGGGACTTGATATGGTCAACCTGCGTACCAAATTTGAAGTCTTTAGCTGAAGTCGATACAGAAATATTTCAGGGGGACTAAAAATGTAAAACGTGTCACGTGACGCGACCATGCCCATTTCAGGGACAGTTTGTCATCCGTGGGCTGGGACTTACTATGATCAACCTGCATACCAAATTTTTGAAGTCTCTATCTTCATCCACTACGAAGATATAGCAGAGAAAAACGTAAAATTTGGGGTTGTTTGGGTGGTTAGGCATCCCCCATGATCACCCACAATGTTACCATTCCGTAGAACACATATGACTTCCTATTCAACTTTAATAGAAACTATGCATCTATCTTGTACTGTTTTCGATTTATAACGAGTTATTAGTCGAAAGTCACCTACTTTGACCTACCCCACCTCCATTTGGTGCCCCCGATGGGGATGACCTCAGTAGAATTTTGCAAAAAATAGCATCAAAAAACTAGTCATTGGGCTATTATGCGGCATAGATTAAATGATCCTACGTTTAGTCGTTTTGATACAATACCGGCGTGTGACAGACAGACAGACACACACACACAGACACACACACGACGACAGCTAATACCCGCTCAACAGAGTTGTGCGGGTAACAAAATGATGAACAGTTTGTTGTGGTACCAATATCACGCCTATATCAGTCCCCATGAAGATCACTAGACGGCAGCTGCGTTTACTGGCGAGTCACATGCCACATGTGCGCTGCCAGTTATCAAACTTCCATCGTTAGTGTGTATATTGTTTTGCCATTATCTGGGTTATACTTTGTTTTGTTATTATTTTCAGCTGCAATTACATATTACTTACATAGATGTAATACATCGATGAAAGTTCCAGGACTGTACAGTTTACCGCAAATGTTCACTAACAGAATGAGACTCATATTTAAGAGAAGAGAAATCAGTTAAATAAAACAACAACAACGGTTTAACGGCCCTTTGTCCGGGGCTACCTGGGTGAGCCGGTACCAGAAATGTAAAACCAGTCGGGATTTTACTGGAGCAAGAGACAGTGAGTGGCAGTGGCATCAGCTGGGCCATATGCAAATCTGCACCTCGCCCCAGACAGTTTTTATACAGGCCGGATGCCTTCCCTGCCACGCAAGCAACAGTGTCAAAGCACTGAAGGCACTGAAGTTAAATAAAAACAGTAAAACAGTTACCTTCATTTTTGCTACAAGCCATGCCAGCCAATGGTATAGTGCCATATGCTTGTGTGGGATGTAAACCTTAACTCAGTCAATCAAACCTCAATTTTACTAAAGCAAACGTTAATTTAAAGATAGTGTATTTTGTATGCTATATATGCTATATACCCTAGTACAGTTATAGATCTGTATCATCTGTAAGCCTGTATTTGTGTATTGTATCCCTGGACTTGACAAATTTAAGATTTCGTCAAGAGTAAGTACATTTTTGCTTTGAAAAATACCCCTTTTTACAATGCGACGCTATGCTAAGTACAGTATATGCCATCATCGTGTGCATGTGTGTCTTTGTCTGTGACACACCCAGTATTGTATCAAAATGGCTAAACCTAGGATCACGCAAACAGCACCACATGATAGCCCCGGGATTCTAGTTTTCTGATGCCAAGAATTTATCGAAAATAGAACGGGGTCACCACAACGTGGGTGCCAAATGCAGGTGGGGTAGGTTAACAATGGCGACTTTTGACGAATAACTCCCTATAACTCGAAAACGGTACAAGACAGACGCATAGTTTCTGTTAAAGTCAAATAGGAAGTCATATGCACTCTATCGAATGGTCTAACCACCCGAATCACCATATTTTATCCATTTGACGTTGCTTTTCATATTGTCATAACGGATGAAGATAGGAACTTCAAATTTGACATAGTCGTTGATCGTAACAAGTCCCAACATACTGATGAAAAAAACCCAATGGGGCCATAGGAGGGCTCACGTGACCCGTTTTTGCATGGGCAACTCTGGACCTAGAAAAATTTTTCTATGGCAGCCAGACAGCTCTTAAGTGAGATCAACAATGCAGTCTACGGCAGACCTCTATTTTTGTCACTTACGATGGTGTACAAACTTTGACAACTCTAGCTTTAGCACTCCTGATATATGAATAGCATTCCCAAAATTTTAAAATTGGTCACATGATGTTGCCATGTCCCTTTCAGAGTCGGTTTGTCAATCTTTGGCTAGTACTGGATACAGTCAATCTGTGTACGAAGTTTGAAATCTGTATGTTGCTCCACTACAAATATACGAAAGGCGATGCAAAATGCAGAAATCGGGGTGCTTGGAGAGGTTAGGAGTCCCCCAAGGTCATCAGCAACATAACCATTCAATAGAGCGCATACGACCTCCTATTCGACTTTAATAGAAACTATGCATCTATCTTGTACTGTACTGTTTTCGAGTTATAGCGAGTTATTCATCGAAAGTCACCGATTTTAACCAACCCCACCTGTGTTTGGCAACAAGTTAGAGGTGACCCTGATCAATTTTTGTCACGATCTTTGGTGTCAGAAAACTAGAGTCCTGGGCTATCTTGTGGTGCTGTTTGCATGTGTTAGGCTTAGCTGTTTTGATACAATACCAGAGTGTGACAGACAGACAGACAGACAGACAGACACACGACCAGGGCATATACCATGCTAAGCATGACATCGCACTGTATAAAGTGGTTTAAAACAGCTGAAAGTGATGTGGTTATTATGGGTAAAAATGACAGGCATCACTGTCTCTGATGACCATAAATTATTGGGTCAGAAAGCTCTCTTAAACAGTTAGAGAAACAATGCTTATGTTAAGATCATTTCTATACAAAATGTTTCACCTGATTGTTAGGGCTATTCATGCAGCGGTGCTTCAAGTTGTATGTGCACCATACTTTGGCTATTTTCCCACAGTGCACTGGAATATGATGAAATATGGTGGTCATGCCTTGCCTGTAGCTGAATTGTGGGCATTGGGTGCCTAATAAGGGGACCTGGGTACCTGTATGCAAGATTTCACTGCATTGCTTTTGGCCATGTTGCTGCATTAAGCAAATGTGACATGCACTATTTTCATTGCTTGTAATTGGCAGCATCTGCCATCTCTTAAATAACCCCCATTTAACAACAACACGAGTAGGCTAATTGGTCAGCAATGGCCCATTTGCATTTCTTTGTGGGTACACTTAAGTTAGAACTCTTAATGTTGCCGTATGTTCAAGTTAAGCGACTTCCAGATTCCTCTTCATTTTTCATTTTGCTTCATTTTGCACATGCATATTTAGCCAGTTACTCAATAATGCAGGCACCTGAGTAGGTTGGCACCAGACCAATCTGGGTTTTAATGAAGCAAGAGATGATGTGATCACAGTGGCATCAGCTGGACTACATGCAAATTATTTGCACCAGACAGATAACCATGCTAGTCACTTATTTTTTACTGGCCAATGCCTTTGCTGATGCCCAACCGACAGTGTCAAAGCACTGAAGGCAGCTCAACAATGCAGTGTATAAAATAC
>Ga0209366_1000376_pt1 | contig 10456 bp, 8 predicted proteins | sample WorMetmaBAHAMAS2_FD_187391 | JGI IMG/M metagenome (GOLD analysis project Ga0209366, IMG submission 187391) | Marine gutless worms symbiont microbial communities from Max Planck institute for Marine Microbiology, Germany - Inanidrilus... | ecosystem: Host-associated > Annelida > Digestive system >...
GAATAGATATACACCAAATAGCAACGAACATACACTGACAGCTGTTGACTCGTGTTTGTCGGGCACCATAAAAAAGAACTTACTTACTTACTTCAACAAAATGACGTAAAAATGACGTCACTCGACTGGCGGCCGTGTAAGTCAGTGAAGATCTGCTAGCCAATCCACGGCTGCAAAAGCTCCTGCTGATCTGACTGGACGTAAGAAGTCTAGTATACTTATTAAATAGTCTGTGGTGGCAGGTGATCGCGGCGGAAGGCGAGCAGAAGGCGGCGAGGGCGCTGAAGGAGGCGTCGGACGTCATCAGTGAGTCTTCGTTGGCGCTGCAGCTGCGCTACCTTCAGACGCTGAACACCATCTCCGCCGAAAAGAACTCCACCATCATCTTCCCCATGCCGATCGAGTTCCTCAACTGTGCCGTGCAGTCGCAGCGCGCGGACTGAAGGACCGTTCCTGTCACTCATCCCGTCTCGTCTCACCGCATGTCAGCTAGCTGGCCTCGTTTCTTCTGAACAGTATAGGCGGCAGAGAGTGCGCTGTGAAGCGATCCGCGGTTCGCCGTGGCCGCGACCAATCGGAGATGACGACGACGCCGCCGCGACCTAGATCGTTCTGATTCGTCGCGGCGATGGCGAACTGGGTCGCTTCACAGCGCACTTGCGGCCACTCAGTTCGGGTGAGATAAGACGAGATGCGATGAGTGATATGAACGTTGTCTAAGGCGCCTTACGACGGCGTTACGACTTGCGACCGCGACGACGACGACGACGACAAACTCGAATATCTCAGCGCCTCCATCATCTGCGTCGATCAGTCGAGGAGACATCGTGACGGTCCAAACCATCCAAGTTCCCCTCTCCGCCTCCCCCTCCTCCTTTTCTCTCTCTCACATCATTCCCTCATCCCCACTCTCTCGCCGCTGTAAGTGCCCGGTTGTGTCTGTGTGACGCCGCACCCAACACGGCAAACAAGTACGGTACCGATTGCAAACCCCCGAACTTAAAAAAATTCTGTGGAACATTGCTAGTTTTTCCGTCGAATCTTCGCGAATATTCTATTGCCACTGATGACGCTGATGACCGAGAGAGAGAGAGAGAGAGATGTTGTGAGGGTGCAGACCCCCGGCCGCGGCGGGGACCGTCCCATGGTTCGATCGACGCCGGTGAACTCTTCGTATTCTCTTCATCACTGTGCGCCTTCTGTAGTGCCGTCGTCGTCACCATCCGCTCGACCTAGAGATGTGCGAATTACCGATATCGAAAATACCTCGGTATTGCATAAGCGACGACACTGTATATACCGCCTGTTTACCTTGTACTAGTTGCAGCAATTTGTCCGACGGCTACGTGCATCATTGCGTGTATTTCTGTACAGCGGATGATAGGTTGGTTGGAGTTTAACGGCGCCTTCACACGAATTACAGCGGACGTATATGCTGAAGTTAAGTTTAACAGACACGTTTCTTCAGTCGATGAACCGTCAGTATGAGATAAATTGTTTCAGAGTACTTTTTCGAACCGCAAAACTCAGGGTCTGAAGTTAGATACGTGACCTATAAATGATCCAGCCAGTCCGCTCGGTGAAGTTTTGTCCAGAAACTTATCCGCCGAGTTTAACTAACAGTTCCCCCCCGAAATACCGCGATATATCGATACCGCGGTAGTTCTGGTGACGGTTTATCGTCGTCGGACATTTTCTGACGTCGCACATCTCCATAAGCTGACGATTGTACCGTGTCGATCGAAAATACCGGACTTCTCAGAGAGCTGTGGTTGGTTCTGGTGGCGTCGTGGCCTCGACGTGCTTCAGAGAGGTTCACACAACTCCGATTTATGTGTCGCGTCTCCACCGCGGATTTCTGGCTGCTAGAAACGCCATCCGTAGACTGAGTGACTTTTCATGCACGTGTACCGTACTTGTATCAACGCCTTGTCGTCGAACGAACAAGCATACTTGCGATCACTCTGCGGCGTTCGAATGCCTCCACGCTCCGAGGAGCGCGACTCGAAAATCCTTACTGACTACGCGTGGTCTAAAGTCCGAGGCGAGAACGGGACTAGGCCTAATTAAACTCAACATATCGGCCAATTTCGGCTGACGTTTTAAGCGCAGTTCACACCGCCGACGCGACAACACTGGATAGTCTTATTGCGTCGTCGGTGTGAATTGGACATTAGCGCCAACGGTATCCGCATTAACATTGGGGCTCATTGCGATACTGCTCCACTTTGCATTCCATTTCCAGCATTCTGCGGATTTGTAAAAACAGTACGATGATTGAAATGATTATCAGACGATCGAGAGAATTCTGTCTTCTGTCGTCTATTTATCTCTCTGACATTCGTGTAGCTGTGACCGATATTTTAAAAACCAACAGTTCAAAAATTGCTTGTATACATTTTTTCTACGGCATATCTGTATTGCAGACTGCATTTTGGGGCATCATAGAACAAAGACAGACACAGAAAATTCTCAGAAAATGCAGGAGTTATTGGAATGAGATGATTGATTAAAACGAAATTTATTAACCTGTAGTCCTTGTTACTTATTATGTTCTCACGGTGCTGTGCTTTCATGGCATTCACTGCTGCAGGCATTTGGTATTTGGGAGGTTAATAATATTGTATAATACAAAAATGGAACTTTAAAGTGGAACAGAACATAACAGCTCCAGTCAACTGTCTATATGTATGTGTTCATGTTTTTATCAAGCAGTGCAAAAATGGAGTATAATATAATAATATTTGACAGAGGTTTCAACGACGGTATATTTCTCAACATGTTACCTACATTAAACACATAATACAATGTGTAACTGACAGTCACTGCCACCAGTCAACATGGTCAACTGAAACAACTGCATGAATTTTACAAGAATATAATTCCTAAATGTACTTAAATAAGCAATATCAAATAATAGGCAAATAACAAAAACCAATTCAATTAATTTAGATAACCCAAATATAATATAAACATTTACAGATGAATCATATTATTACCATCTGGTTGTCAAGTAAGGCATCTATACATGAGCTATTATTTTCACAGCCACAATAAAGTAACCGAACTTCAAAATAACGATTACTCTAGTGAGCCACAGTTATGTTACAAATCCATTTTTTTCACAGCAGAACAGCTCAACTGAACCGAACAATTACATAGCAATAATGTATACCACTAGTTACATCTACATTTCCTCACTGTTTCTGAACCACACTGTACAACAGTTTTAGTACACTATCAGTGAGCAGTTAGGCAACTGAATGAATCATAACGCAACAAATAAACAAGTATACTGTACAAGGTATGCAGGTTACTGGTGGTGGACAATGTTACTGGCATCAGAAAGCTGGCGTATCTCTTTAGTGCTGTGACACTGCAGACTGATCTTCGGGCCTGTAGAAGCCGTGCGTGTCACATATCTCCAGAGATCATATTCTAGGACAGGAAGTGAACCAAGGGAGAACTGGCTAACCCAGGTTCACATGGAAAATGACGACTGCAAAGAGGAGCAGGAGGAGAGAAAGAACTATGTGTGATCTGCATAAAATAGTCACAGAAAACGGTGTTACGTTCACAGTTCAACAGAATTTAATCAGCTTTGACAACCACAGATGCAACACACAGTGCACACCCAACAAACAATGCCGGAATGATTCGATTTTAACTAGAGTGATTTTTGCGAACAGCATCAAATGATACCTTTCGTTCTTTTACCAGCAGTTTCAGTCCAGCACAACTTCTATGTGCAGTCATATCGACCTGCAGACCTATGCACTTGTAAACCCAGTAACCGTGATATTTTCACTTCAGGGTCATGCATGCCGACAGCCTACAATGGACAGATTCATTGGTGTTAACAGCTCATGCCATTTTACTTTTTGAGTATGGACAGTTCAACAGACAAACAACATTTACTGATGCAACTGACCACCCTAACCACGCCTTGGCCACCACCTGCATTGGTTAATGGTTGGTTGGTTGATTGGGGTTTAACCATTGGTTACTGGAGTGCACACAACTGCTGACAGATCCAGAAAAAATTACCTACTACAAACAGCAGCTGTTAACATACTATGGATCAACCAGGCAAATGACTACTCTCTCGAAACATTTATAACGTCACAAACCAACTTCCTAAATGTTTGAATGTTAAGGTTTGAATCTGTTCATCTGTTTGACAGACACTCGATATAAATGATATGTACAACAAACACAAACCACACAGTGTTATAATGCAACACATACAGCTTGTCGGGTGAAGAATAAACTGCTGAAATCAATGTTCAATGAAGCATATTACTGTTACTGTATTTAAGTTTTCACATACGTTATACCGTCATGTAGAAACAATACTATGATGAACATTACAGGCAATACAACAGCACTATTGCAGAAATGTATAAGTTTTTTGTCCTACAAGTGGCAGAATGCCAGTTTGTTATTTATTAGTAACTAGCTGCTTCGAAAGAATCCGTGTGTGGAATATTTGCTGTTTTTAAAACCCTCATAGCAGCATTTCAGTGCCTTCAGGTACTGGATGTTAGAAAAACCTGTAGTCATTAATACTCCAATACTCCAACTAAACTAATTTGTTAAACTGATCAGAAATCCAATTCCACACCCATGACCATCATTAGGGTGTAACAATGCCATTTTTGGGTCGAGATCTGCTGAAAATGTGGCCATGCATAAGAAACAAAAAGCAGACACACAGATTCGGCTTTACATATAAGATGTAAAGGGGAATGGAAAAGGCAGGGACTAATGAGGTATGATGCAACAGAAAGAGATTAATAGTAAGAGATAGAAGGAGAAGTTACAAAACGCAGGCACTAAACCTGACAACAGTAGTCGGCGTCAAGTTGATTTCAGGCGGACAAGAAACTAGGCAGTATGTATACAACCAATGAGATAATGGCACAGTGCTGAATTATTTGTTTGCTGCGTATTCTGTACATCTGACTGACCTACGATGGACAGTGAACAACTGAAATGTGAGTAAAGCAGCTGTGTAAACAAACAAGTGTGGTCCCGTGTGAGAAGTACGATGCAGTGCAATAACACCCAACGTGGCATCAGAAATAACCACGTCACCGCTACATTTGTGCACACACACATTATTACTATTATTATTCATGCATTAACATAAATCTCCACACTTGTCAAATTACGGTTAAGGTCGACATGTCTGTCTTCAATGGCCATGTTAATTAGCTCAAATACAAAAAAAATTAAATCAAAATACAACTGAGGAAGGAATATACTGTAATTCAATTCATACATACATTAATTTTCTCACATACTATCACCACGACAAATGCAAGAATATAACCCACGCATACTGTTGATGATACAGTCACTTTACATCCAAAAACATCAAGCCAAAGATACTCATTAACTGAAATCAAACTTCCTTTTGTCAACTTTTAAACTATCAGTCGTCAATCTGTCCATATCTGCCTGCTTTCGCTGAACAATAAGCATATACCATCCGAACAACACTTCAGATTACTTTGACATTTCACAGCGGGCTCGTCGTATTTCACAGTTTATCATAAGATCAGCAAAGTCTGCGGCCTCCGCTCACCCACATACTTGTACATGTGAAACATGTTCATGTAGATCAGATGTCACTCAGACGGACAAAACAACAACATGCAACAACCTGTGCGATGGACTTTTATTCAGCACAACATCGGATGTGCTGTTATCAAAAAGAATCTTCATTTCACACACGCCTTTCTTTGTAAATATTATGCAACACCATTAACACTAACTCTTTCCACTTCTCCTCAGTTCATACCATCTTTCTTGCATAGTTGTCAGTTCTTGCAGTCTTTTTCTACAACCTAACTCCGAAGTTTTCTTCGACTTATCTCTAGACTAGGTATTGCAATCCACGCATCTGTTCATTCTTGCACTTTTCTAAAACATGATCACACTATTTCAATCTATTTTGCTGCACTATTCTAATTATACCATCTATCTTAAACTCTCTCTTTCTCTCTCAACTCATCACAAGTAAACCTATCAGTTACTTTTACAACGCCACACATCCATCCATCTCGACATTCTCAAATTAGCCCATTAAAGTGTCAACTTGTTCCATTTCTTCGCTGGCCAAGTTTCTTCATCATGTAACACAACTTCTGTACAGCTTCCCTCTCATAAGAAAGGAGACATCGATAGTCATTTAACGGATACCGTCATGTAACAAATCCATTGGTAAGCAGAGAAGAGGCACAAGTTGCATAAATTTGGTCCGGGACTTACATGCTGCAGCATCCACAGCTGCATCAGCATCTCTATCCACACTCGGCACGCCACACAGTTAACAGAACTAATCCATCAACTCCAGACATTCACCGTCACCAATACGTGCGCTGGTCTGCGATCCAGACTAGTCTGTTGACCTATGCAGCATCACGCAAAGTCAGTTGGTGTTTAACGTCCCTTTTCAGCACAAATGTATGGCTATATCAGGGACAAAGGGTCAGGAGTGGAGAGCTATCCCTACCCAGTATAGGAAAAGATACTAAAAGATAGAGAAGGGATAAGGGGGGATTGCCCCGGGCCCACATGGGGCTACACACAAAGGATTTGCTCGCTTTAGTCGTCTTACCGTCATACCATCAGACTTTTTGTATACATACACATTTCTGACAATCCAGACACAAAATATATTAACAAAATGCAGCATCCCAAACACTATGCAAGCAAACATTTCTACAAAAATCAATATTACAATATGATGCATAGCCTTGTCACCAAGACACCAGAACATTATAAACAATCTACAACTGAAAGTATGGACATTAGAAATGCCGCTAAACTGAAGGACCAGCATCGTCAACTGGGTCAAAAGTCTGGCTGAAGACACAAAGGAAAAATGAAGACTTGCAAATAGAAAAACTTTGAAAAAAAACGTTACCACAAGATTACAGGTGACAGAAAGTATGAAACTCAATTTCAAGATTATACGAGAGAATAACTGAAACAGAACGATCTATCCACTGTACAATTCAAGTGCCCAATGTACTTTCACTGAAACAACGTACGTTCTGTAGTGGTGGACGATGCTCATAGGTCCATGATGCGGCCCGAACAGTGGACACAGTGAATAAAGTGGGTGCCATAGAGCGGCGGTCGGTCTACGAGGTTCGACGTTCCTATCTCGTCGAGGAGGTGCATGATCTTCTGCGCAGTCTGGCTAGCGGTGACACTGGTTGGAATGTTGGACAGATGTGTCGAGGTGAGAGGCGGCGTGCTGGCTTCGTGTGGAGACAACACACTGGTTGGGTTTGACGGCTGAACTACAAGGCCTCCGTCGTCGGACTGATTCAATGGACCGCTGCCACCGGCGACGATCACTTCAGTCTCGGAGCTCGTCTCCGAATCTGATTCGCCCTCGTAGTCGGGCCAGTCTGCACACCCATCACACATCATGCTGCTGTGACTAATGCAGGCATAATTGCATTTCACAGGCACGTTGTGACTTCCTATTGGTTTCCTATAATGACTGTTTTTAAGCATACTTGGAGTCAATGTCAAGATAATCCGTTAAGTTAGCAGAACCATAATTCCCAATAAGACGAAAAATGTTGTTAGTGTATTCATAGATCAAATACGGCTTTAAAAATCAGCCGTGATATTTTACACTCATAAATACTACCACATGTCAACATACCATCGTGTGAATGACCATTTCTTGTATGTCGATGGCGTCTGGTCGGCGGCGGTGAGTGGGTACTGTCAGCCGGTGTTACTGCAGCAGCTGGGCCTGACGCAGCAGCCGCAGCCGTCTGATAGCTGTGTAGCATGTTTCGTTCACCGAGCAACGTGACGACCAGCGACTGTAGCTCGCCGAGCTTCGCCTGCAGGTCGACGCGCTCGCGGGCCAGCTGATAGATGTAGCCCTCGCGCTCGTTCGCCCGCAGCCGCATCGCCGAACGCTGCTGCTGATACAGAGTTACATACTCGCCTGAAAGACAGACACACACATCGACGTCCAAACAAATATCACAATAACAGCAACAATTTTGGTAAAATATTTGGGCCAAATGTTCAAATGAGGTTATGGTTAGTAGAGACAGTAAGGTTAGGGTTAGAGATACGGTTGGAGTTATATGCTGGACCTCTCTGGCACACAGGTGGCATGATGAATTTTTGGCCCAAAATGCCAACCGACAATGTTAGCGATCTCTTATCTTCTACATCAACCATTTCTGTGGCGGTGTTTCTCAGACAAACCAGGATACGTTGGTTTCCCTCAGCTATCTTCTCCACTTGTCTGGGAAGATAACTTTGGGGCTAAGTGGCACATGGACCATATGCCCTTTCAGTTACCCAAACAATGATGTCACAGCTTTTGAAAGAAACTGAAATCACTGACCCCAATCACAGAAAAATCACTCACTGCATAGACATTACTCGCTGAACCTCCAGACTCCTGAGGAAATGGCTCTGTTATGCCGGGTTTCCAACATCAGTTAATAACGCTGACACTATGACGGCAGCATCATCACGGCCATGCATAATTCCCTCCATGCTACACTTCTGCTTTGCACACAGGCGCATCCACGCTCGGCAACGAGGCAGCAATATACAAAATTAAAAGATCTTGTCCACAGGCAGTCAGTAATCTATTGGGCTGTTTGCAGTGACAAAACTGCAACATCATACTATCAGTGACTGACCTATTGTATCGGTCTCTCCCTGCAACTGCAGCACTATATGCTCCAGCCTCTCCGACTTGTCTATCAAGTCGGCCTTATCTCGCATCACGCACGTGTATTTCTCCTGTACGCAAACACACACAACACAATCAGAACACACGCACACACGACCAACTTAACTTAGCCTCTTTCCACTCTGACTTCGGTTAGCACAAGTGTTACGACTGCAGCATTCTGACTCGTGACAATGTTCAACAAACAGCAATGAAATGAAAGCAGCAGTGTGACAATTAGCAATAACAGGGTTCCCACTCTTTTGGAAGTAAAAAAGTCCAGGAGTTCTCCAGTCCATTTTTAGAATTTTCGAGGTTCTTTCGGTCACAGTTCGCAGCCGAAATATATAAAATATGAGACATTCGTGATTGACATTCACCATTCATTTCTTTGTAACACAAACTAACTTGTACACGATACGCACGTTACAGTTTCAAAACCAGCAAAAATTGACTTATACCAAAAATTCCAGGTCTAACATAAAATTCCAGGAATTTTCCAGGTTACCAAATTTCCAGGTGACTGGGAACCCTGAATAAAATAGAAAATACAAACAATAAAGTGCCTACCTCCAGCTGCTTCATAGCATGTTGCAACGCTTCAAACTGGGCTCTTGTTATGACGTCCCCATTCAACGTTGCAGGAACTGCATAAATAATACAACATACAATTAAACTGTACAAAAAGAAATTATTCGCAGAATATAAACGAATGTTTCCCTAAACAGTTAATCTACAGACACTACTGTGCAATGATTTAGTTCGGTCTGTACATTAATGACTTGCCAGCTGCCAAAGGTTGAAAATTCATTATGCAAACAGCAAATGCCTCAGAACACTGCTCGCACCTGTAGGTGGATTCTGCATAATGCTTGTAAAATAACTGTTATTCCGTCTAATGTGGTACACTGAAAAGTGGCGCATATCTGCTCCCTAAGTAAACTGCATATTTATCAGTTTTTCTTCTCTAGTTCGGCAGCAGTGTCGATAATCGAGAGTAATTGTTGGACATCCTAAGACTGTCGGAACTTCGAAGCAGTTTAAATGCCACTGAGTTAAGAACTGAAAGATTTCGTGCGAGTAAAGTTTAACTGACCGCTTGCTCTTGCTAGTGGCAACTAGTGCCATCTGGATTACAGAGAAGATGCTACTAGAATTACCAGTGATGATGATGATAAGTGGAACTAGAATCAGCTCAAGGCTGGATTGCACAGCCCGCTGCCACCAGGGGGGAGGGGTATGGGTAGGTAGGGGGGGCAAAAAGCCCCGGACAGACACCCGGGCCCAGATGGACAAATGGACAGACAGACACACACACACACAAGGCAAAACCTATACATCCTCGCTACGTGGGCTGTAATGGTAGAGCACATCATAAATAGTCCTCAGAAACGCTGTCAGTCTGCCAAACAAGTGGGCCTTCAAATTTCGAGGGGAAGAGTTGCAGATCGCAGGGCGGTTGGTAAACTGTCCCAGATGACTGGACATGCGACCGTAAAAGTTCTCGTCGCGAGCGTCGTCCTTGTTCTTGGTACTGACAGATACTCAACGGACCGCAGGTGTCGCTTGCCAGCAATGGTAGAGATTGCTAAACAGTGGTGTTCTTGGCAACATCTGTGTATCATAAGCCACGTTAAACAGCAGCATTCGGAAATATTATCTTTCATTACGTTTGTACAACTGACATATACGGGCATACCTATTCGCATTTCTACATAGTTCCAC
>Ga0209366_1000377_pt1 | contig 10435 bp, 7 predicted proteins | sample WorMetmaBAHAMAS2_FD_187391 | JGI IMG/M metagenome (GOLD analysis project Ga0209366, IMG submission 187391) | Marine gutless worms symbiont microbial communities from Max Planck institute for Marine Microbiology, Germany - Inanidrilus... | ecosystem: Host-associated > Annelida > Digestive system >...
CAGATAAGCCTGGCATAGCCTGTTCCCCTTCAATGTTCCTCGTCTGTGACTTGTTCCGGAAGAGAACAAATGGATACAGGTGTCAGGTGTTGCTTTTCCTGCACCCACGCACTGAAGGAAACATATAGCACTGATCCAAGCAGTGGCCTTGCCTCATTTTTTGTTCATCGGACTCGTGACAGAAGCAGCATATCTCGCTTTACACCAGCACTCTGATGCCAGGTGTTTTGTGCAACCTGCACAATTAATACAACATGAACAGAAATTTACACAGCACTGAAAGCACTCTCTTAGAACTGTTCGTATGGCTACTAAACAACAACAACAACAATGGACAGATTACCTTGCTGCATAGACGTAGAAGCAGTATATGTGAAGAGTCATCATGGACAGCAGATCCTGAACAAAGGTCAGCTGAAACGTGAACCCAAGGCATCCAGTGATACAGGCATAAGACAATACAACTCCTGTGATTGGCTTCATTGCATTCAAGTAAGCTGAAAAATTTAACACACACTGACAGGTCTTTATCACCATTTGGCATAGTGATAAATATAATACCACAATGCTATCATGTTCAGTTTCTTATCAACAAATCTCAGCTAAAGAAAAATAGCATGTTGTCATTGAATAACAATCAAGGACATCAAATAAATCAATTCTTTATGAGATGGCTCCTCACACACATATATACATATATATGCACATATACAAATGTTTAGCAGATATTTTCCACATGATGTTAGTATGGCAACTGGTCCTAGATGCCCGTCTTGATGCCAGTCTTGATGCAGTTAATCTCTACTCTTCATCCTTTCTGCACCCAATAAATAATCTGTGCCGTACCAGTACTAAGGTTTAAAAGATCGCACAGTGATGAATTATTATCACCAACTTACAACTTACAGAAGATAAAATGTGCAATTCATTGTACCTTTCCACAAGAATATGTGATACAGGAAGAAATGTCCAAGAAAATAAGCCAAAGGCTGATTTAGTTTCAGGCCTGCTGGAATACCCATCATCCAATTGATCAATTTCTCCAATTCAGATGCTACCATCTAAAACAAATCAGCATTGTTTTAACATGCTATGTCAGTATTTACAGATCAGAGGTGGTACATGTATAGGGTGTGCCAATAAAAAACAATCCCTAGAAAAAATTCATTATTACTGTAATTATAGCAGTTTTATCACAAAATTTTTTACAGAGGAGGATTCAGGCCATATGTGCAGTAAATATCATTATACTATTTGGTTTTATTTAACTAGAAAACCTAGCGGTATATTGTCGCGCCTCTGAGGGGGGAGGGGAAACCTAAACTAGCTATAATGCGCCAATGCACTTCCGTCACAGACAGATGGACAGACAGACAGATGGGCACTGACATCATAACAGAAGCGCGAGATGTATATATTACATCTCGCGCTAAAAACTAAAACAAACATTTATAAAGCATAACACTAGCACACTTAAGGATGCTGCAAAGTCATTAAAGAGAACATCATGGCATGTCATGAACATATCAGCTTGCCAGATTTATAATCATTACAATAGCACTGAACACCACATAAGTGTATAATAAATAATAACAAGAAATCACAAAAGTAATTTGGGAAAAAAGCCACATCGCCAAAATGTTGTAAGGAATACATATGGTTTTTGAAGAGAAGTACAAAGAAGTAACCACTAGTTATAAGCCATTAAAGTACACCTGTAAACTTCCAATGCTTTCACAAGCTATATGGTAACTCCCTGATATGATGCTGCCTCTCAAATGGCAAGTTCAGTAGATGCGTATATGTATCTACTGTCACAGACATCATGCATACTAATGAGCTTATCCCATACGGAAATTCGATACCGCATACTGACGTATTAACAGGAAGATGCACTTATTTGTAGCTATGTTTGCAATGGAGACCATGCAAAACTCAAAATCACTGTTGTATTAGCAAATTTCTCGCTAACACTAACTTCCATCTCGTAACTAACTACATTTTCAAAAAGAGATTTGAAACAAATCCATTAATATATTTTCCAAATAAAAATCTTATGAACTTTTCTCGCACAAACCAAATATGTTTCTGCAGCAAAAATGTATTGTAAAACCCCATAGTAATCAACGGGCATCAAAACCCCCCAAAATGCCCTTTGCCCACGGACAATCTGGACCCCCATCTGGCACACCATTCCTTTACCGAACCCCACTCATTACCACAAACGGCAGCTCAACTGCTTCGGACGTTTTCATACAGCAATGCCACAAATTCCCCATTTATTTCAATGGGCTGCCCCATAACCACCTCCAAAATTGCCCCTTACTGTGGGGTGATCAGTACCCACACTCACTCACATCTTTGCACTAAACTGACTCATACCCCAAAACACAACAAAATCCACTCAGCTGATTTTCACTGGACAGAGCAACCGACCGACCGACAGACTGATCGAACGATACAGAAAAAGTGCGAAAAATGACCTGTAAGAATAGACGCTTATGCTCTACAGAGACAATGTGGCCTAATGATAATAATAATAATAATAATAATACAGATAATACAATATGAAAAAAATAGTATCAAAGTAACATACAGACATTACTATTCTGACAAAATAGTAGGCATCAGACACAATGAAGAGACATCTCGCTACAACAACACTAAGTCATTCATAGATAAACAACTATGGTGGCCGTCTTCCAGGCAGTCAGACGTCCACTTGATCCAGAGGGGTGTCTGGTGCAGCATGGTTTGTGTGGCCTGATACTTTTCCTGACACAATCAGGAAAATCACTGTGTAAATCAATGTACAAATTATTTGGCCGCATTACTTACCTCGCGCAAAACTGTTAGAAAATGAATGGCATAATAAGTGAACTGAATGCACAACAGTCGTTAAATACTCGGATCAGAGTATAGCATACATGAGCAGATGCTAACAGCTGGTGGGAGGCATCTGATAGCCTGTTGTCATGCATCAGCCACATCATAATCATAGTACCAACCATCATGTCAAATACTTGTAGCCAAAGTATGCTTGTAAATCTACACAGCACACTCACATGTCATTGCAAATTTAATGACTTCCTATATATCCTCGTATTATACATTAACCGGCAGCAGACATTCAGGTATTCCCGAAACTAAACTAACGATGTTTACTAGCTTTCTCCTGTGATGAAACTGCATCAGACCAGCATAGTCCATTGCAGGCCCTGTCTGAGTCTGCATGTCAATATGACTGATTAGGTTTTCTATTTAAAGAAAGCATTAACAGCACATCTCATCATCAACTCACAACATTCACAAGCTGTGCATACTACACAATTAAGGTTTTTACACCTGACCACATGTGTGATAAACTCATGTATCTACATATGGATATGATACAATACGAAATATTTATAGTGTAGGCCTACTGCAAAACTGATGTATAAATCAGCCTAATCTACTGCACTGTGCTAAAAAATTTAAAAACTAACAACAAAAAACCATTATGTATGCAATACATTTTCAAATATACATATCTCAAACCATACCTCAATTTGTAAGCAGATGATAATGATTTATTTTCAAATCGAATTCTAAAAGCATTATATCTGTGTCTACTTTGGCACCCAATGGCAGGCAGAGAAATCAGTAAATTCATGCATCCAGAGTTCATCAGCCTATAAAAACAACAAAATTTTCACAACAATAGTAGTTCATGAGGCAATAACAGCAATATATAAATATGTACATATACACAATAATATTTACAAATCTCACCATCATACTACAGGAATCAGTTAAAAACTCACATGCTGACAAAAAAACATTAATTTTATAATGTCTGTCAGAAAATAAAATATTTTTGAGCACAACAGTTGAATATTTTCACACCATGTATTTTTTGACAATATGCTTAGTAATACTGTTTAACGCAAACAGAAATTTGAATTAAACAAAGATAAATAGGGCCAATGCATACTATGAGATAAGATAAACATCATGTTACATGTTTTACAATAATCATCAGTAATAAACATTCAAAAAATCTAAATTGAAGACTAAAATCCCAGTACTAGTTAGAAGCTGGTAACTATTAGGAGACCAATGTCTACCGGAGAAGGTTGCTAGCAAAGACCTTAGCAAAGAATACAATCTTTTACATAAAACTCTCATATGAAATTGGCATTACTTATTTCACCGTGGGAGACAGCAAACTAAGCAAAAGACATTTTGGTAGCAGACTCCTTTTACCGAAAAGAATACAAACACTTATCTGCTTCAGGTGCAGACACACCCATGCCCTTGGTGAACACCCAGATTTTATTATATAGTGAAAAGCCTTTTGGGGAAGGATAACACAGAAGCAAAGTTGCCGCAATTTCACTTGATGCTTGGGAACTATCTTCAAGCGTTGGCATGAGCAAAGAGACCCCAAAACTTCTACCCCTTCTGCCTGATAAACGAAACCCAGAGTTGCATGACAAACATAATTTAGAAAGTTACTTTTACTTTTAAAGTTACATGCTCAATCACTTTCGAAAAATGACCTGTCATGACAGTTTACATTCAAAAGCCGCTTGTTACAAGACACTTTCAGGGGACGCTCTCTTGTGTCTTTGGGTTTTATAGGTTGGCATTTATTTAAATGTTATCAGTTTTACACTATAATACATATTATAGCAAAAATTATGAACCTGACACTGCAAAGAGCAGAACACAATGCAAGAACCAACGAAACAAAACGAACAGCAAACTGGTAAGTTCTGGAGCAAATTCCAGTAATGATGTTTCTCCCTTTGCATGTGAAGTCAACAATGGAAACTTTTCCCGTCATTGACTCAATGGCATTACAAAACTGCTTATGGCAATAAAATGCTCGTAGTATGTAATGCTTGTTTGAAAATATAGTTTCATCAGTCAAGTTAGTACGGCTGCTTTCATTTATCACAACAGAGCTACTGAAATGCAAAGAGTCATAAAGAATAACGACAAAATCATCTGTTCGGTCATTCTGCTGCTGATAGACACAATTGGGATTCCATGCAGCAAACAACTTGTCTGCTCTTTTCCAACATGACAACAAGTGCTCCACGCCACACGAGTGATTAACTCCGGTCCGAACAGGAAGAGCATGCTCAATGTCGTTTGTCCACGTTCCTATAACGCCACAAGTGCAATGAGGTAACGGGTTAACTGCTGCAAATGATCGGAACTGGTTGTCAGAAAAAGGTACCAGACCAGTTACGCAACAGACTGAGTGAGCGACATCAATGCAGCCCAGAAGATAACCACAACCCTCAACACAACAGCGTTTCGGAATGTATACCAGCATTATTTTATTACTATTTACAAATTTTTATCGTTTGTTTATCTTTTGTCAAAATCCTCAATCACAACGAATAGGTATTTATAAAATTAACTTAACCTAAAGCACGTAATGCACCTAAAAAGAAGAAAACTTGCTATAATAATTGTTGATAAAATGCCAATTTATGCACTTTTACTAATGCTTTCATCACATCATTTTTAAAATTTGAAATGTATTTCAATAAAACTTACTTACAAAATGTTCAACAGTCACTTTTTTTTGTTCTGTGGGTCAGTGTTAAATTTTAGAATGACACGCGTTGACTCAAGTTTTGAATGCCTACATTTAGGCAGTAAAGCGGAAGTTGAAATAAACATGTTGTTAATGAAAATAACAATTTGGATTGTGATCAATTAAGAAAGTCATTTTCGAATGGCACATACGAACGCAGCAATACCGTTATCGGCTACCAACACACAGAACGACGACGAGTTCGATGAAGTACAGCATGGGTGTTTTTTGGAGGAATTTAAAGAAGCTAAAGAAATTACAAACATCATAGCCAGTCTAAGTAACATATACAAGGATCAGATTGCTGTTGAGAGGGCCTTGGAACGTTTCCAGTGTGAGCACTTTACTTTCATGAATAGTTTTCAGTTCAGCTGTTTTCATCACCCATCTACATCACTACAATGCTATTAGCGTTTGCTGACCGGGTTGCTCACCAGGTGTAGCTGCTCCAATCTGGGGACTGCTAGGATATTTAAGACCAAAGTCGCCGGTTAGGGTCCAGAATGCCGAAAGACCCGAATGCCGAACGAAATTTTGTCCGCAGTGTCAAAGCACCAGAATGCCTAGTGTTCTTGATGCCAAATCCTACCATACTAATTGGGGTTGTAAGGCCATAAGCCCTGAGTACTGAACAGTGATAACTTCAGATGATGGCTGGTCATGCGTGCGTGTTGCGGCGAAACTAGTTTAAATTTAAAACACCAGAAAGTTATAACCAACACAAAGAATTGTCGTAAAACGAATGAACTGAAAAGGGATACCAGATGCCGAACACAGCTAGAAACAGTTTATTAGAACAACAACATATAATTTCAAACGAATGATTTAAAAAATAGGAATTTATCAGCTTAAAAGAAAAAATATTTTTACGAAAAAAAACAGTAAAACGTTTGTATAAAATTTCACCTTGAGCCTTCAGTTAAGTGACATCTAAAAACACCTCTTCCAGACAGCCTTTAACATCACCCCCTAGCAAGCCCCTCAATGCACCCTGATTCTGGACTATGGCACTGTGTAAGTTGTTTACTTACTTACTTATATCATGTGTCACCTCCAGTGGCCGTCTATCTCTAATCGACACACAGACTCTCACACCTTATCAACTTGCATTCTGGCGCTCGGCATTTCGGGCCCTTTTGCACTTTCTCGGTTTGGCATTCTGGTCACCTGTATTTGGCATTTGGGCATTTGGCATTTATGACAGTCGTTGGGCATTCTGGCTTTCGACATTCTGGGCTGTGCCCAAATCGCCACCATCAGTCATATTCACGCCCAGTCGCTGCCAGTCATTTAGCTTTCCCAAGTTGACTCAAGTCAGTCAGTCAGTCTTATTTTTCACTAGTCAGTCATATTTGTTTATGTGACTGACTCTGGGGTCTACCTATTAGAGTTATTTAGGTCGCAAAACGACGTCACAATGACTGATGTTACTAAAACATGTAGTACGACGATGTGGCCCTTACGGACGACGGCATTACCTACTTTATCACAAGGCACTGAGAGCAGAATGAATGTAATGTTTCTTCCCTCCCATGCATGGCCGTCTTGGTGGACGTGGCACTGGTAGGTTTACGTATCATCCAGGGTAGCTGACTTATAGCCATCAGTGAGCCTGGGTACCAGTAATTGATACGCAGTCGGTCAGTTGGTCATCTGGTGCTAATGAGGACGGTGATGTACAGTAGCAGCACCAGGCCGTACTAGTGAGTCCAGTCCACAGTGGACAGACAAGATCTGTGGGAGGATGGGGAGAATTACGGTTAACTGGACCGTACAAAACATAACCAGTTTCAGATTTAGGACCAGTTAACCAGTTAACCGTTAACAACTCTACTACCTATAGGCTATATGTGCAGCCTAGTACAGGTTGTTCTTCTTACATATAAGTCTGCACTATGAATGCAAAAATTGTATGACAAAATGTAAAATTTCTGTCAGTTTTCTGGGCTTTTTTTTCTCTTATTGTGTAGTTTTCTGGGGTTTCTAGCTACCGGGTATTTGACCTGCATAAGTAACTCAACACTGTTTTTAATGTAGTCAGTTTTCATTTTCATTAAAACAATATCATATATTTAATTGGTTATCACCACCTTCCCATTGCTAATGCAGTAAAATGCTGTCCATTATGCTCTTGTTTTTAATAGTGTTTTTAACTGTTATCTGATTCTGTGGAGTGTGGAATACGTAAATTTTTTAAAACTTGACAATTTTTAGCGCGAGATGTAATATATACATCTCGTGCTTATGCTACAATGTCAGTGTTCATCTGTCTGTCTGTGATAGAAGTGCATTGTGGTCAGTCACGGTGCATGCTGGGAAGAGGGGAGGGGTCATCTCGCACTGTGCTAGCCACTGCTAGACCCTCTTGTTTCAAATCCGATAGTCAGTCATTTAACATATAGATAATGACTGTTCATGTGACTATTGTACATTTTAGTTATTGTTGATCTTTATCAAGAGCAGCCGCATTTGCTGGATCCTCATTTGGGTTGGTTGATTTGCTTTATTTTTTTTTCTTGAAATTAGCATTGGTAACTTGCACTAATGTTACATCTGATACTGTGATATATTAACATAATCTACTTTAGATAAGCTCTGTTTTATCCTATTGTGCTGTTCTCTGATTAGTGGCATAATGGTCCGTTTTTTTGCCATTAAAGCTGTATTTTTCATATTTAGCCTTGTTCACTCTAGTATTCTGTGTTGTGAGTTGATATTTTAGACTAATTCTCTCTTTGTATCTGATGTTACTGTGTTTTTATCAAGAATGTTTCCTTGAATATATCAGTGCATTAGCCACCTGGATTTATTACTTTGCCCCTGGGAGGTGTTCGGAGTATTGCAAGAGCATGTCTGTCTGTCAGTCTGTCTGTCTGTCTGTCTGCTTGCTGTCTCAAAAGCATACCTGCTAACGCTGATGGAACACGCGACCCTGCCTTTCCCAAAATCAACCATATCGTGCTGCACACCGAGTATAATTACCAGGCAACGACCGTCGGTCGACAACAATTTGCAACACATGCCGAGAGACAACGGTTATTAGCACATATTTGAACGATAATGCTTGGAGTCCACTTGGTCGATTTGTTGTCGATATATTATACAATCAAGTTTGCAAAAATAACAGCGACAAACCAATCCAATGGATCTCATGCATTATTGTATAGCAGCACTCGCGTCAACTGTCGAAGGTGCAAGAAACAGTGGTCCACCATCGACTACATTGTCGATCTCAGTTAATGGCATGCCATGGCGAATTTCTTCTAAGTTCACAGTTGCGCATGCAAAACTGTGTCACGTGAACATAAACACACGCTTTTGGGGTTGATTAGTCATCGTTTTAACAATACGATATACTTTCCCTACATACAAAATTTGACAGCTTAGCCATTCCTGAGATATAGATGGGGCCCCCAAAATTTAAAACGGGTCACTTGACTTAATCATGCCCCTTTCAGGTGATAAAAAATGCAAAAATTGGGGTGGTTTGGGGGTTAGGGGTCACCAAGGTCATCGGCAACATAACCATTAAATAGAGTGCATACAAATTCTTATTCAACTTCAGTAGAAACTATGCATCTATCTTGTACCATTTTTGAGTTAAAGCAAGTTATTCGTCTAAACTGGCTGAATTTAACTTAACCCACCTGCGTATGGTGCACCTGTAGGCGGTGATCCCGTTTGACGTTTGAATTTTGCCTCAATCTTTGGCATGGGCTATCGTGAGACTTTGTTTACGCGATTCTATGTTTAGTCATTTTGATACAATACCGGAGTGTGACAGACACACACACACACACAGACAGGCAGACAGTCAAACAAGACAAACACAGCATATAGCACGCTAGCATTCTGTCGCGCGGTAAAAACCACATGTTCAAACTTTACCACATTCTTTGTACGTGTTACCCGTGCACACTCCTGCAATACATTTTGTACTCCGATTTTGTAGATGACATGGTGTTTGCACACAATGGTTAGTCATAGGTGACACAAATGCTCAAAATGACTCATTAGGGGTGGCATGGGCCAATGTCTGTTATCTGCAGTTGCTTTGACACTAGTTACGTTGACCCTTTGATGCTGTACGTGTTTCAGAATCAATTCTCGGCCAGTTGCTGTCTATTGTTAAGGATGCAACAGTTGTAAATGAAGTTTCTCAGCTTGCATTTCAGTTACTCTACCTCATTACCAAGGTTATTACTGTTCCTTATTGACTAATAATCTGTGAGGAATGAGGATACTTTCACCATATACTAAGTTACATTAGCGCTGCTATTTTGTCATTTAAAACTAGAAATGCATGGCAAAGCCTAGTGTATAGCCTGCCCGGCATAGCAGTGTCACCACCTAGCGAGTAGTAGCGAAACACAAATGTGCTGCCCTCCTGGTGGATGTAGATGAATTAACCGGAGTCATGATTGATGCCTGCAGTACATAGTTGAGCTGCATTAACTGCAGAAGTACCGGATATAAGCTCACCAAATTTAAACGTGCCCATCAACATTTCAATCGTCCAATGCTTCTGGAAATGCCAGTGCGACGAATGGAGATCGTAGACTGATTTTTGCCCAACAACCTCACTAAGGTACACATATAAAAACGTCATCGCACCGAAGTTTACCAGATTTTTACACGATGTAGCTGCATCATCATTATTAACGCCCTTATGCAGATGGTGCTACTGCATTCCGTTTTGAAACACCAGCACAAAGACTGCAACGTTTGCAGAAAGTGCCCCAAATTAATTGGTTACCATTGCAATCTCAAAACGAACATCAGATTAATTGCCCCCACCCATTTGTCTATCAAAGCTGAATAGTTGGTCGAGATGGTCAAGCG
>Ga0209366_1000378_pt1 | contig 10428 bp, 9 predicted proteins | sample WorMetmaBAHAMAS2_FD_187391 | JGI IMG/M metagenome (GOLD analysis project Ga0209366, IMG submission 187391) | Marine gutless worms symbiont microbial communities from Max Planck institute for Marine Microbiology, Germany - Inanidrilus... | ecosystem: Host-associated > Annelida > Digestive system >...
GGCGGAGGATGTCGTCTCAAGACGGCTTGCTCAGGAAACCTGTCTCGGATGTAATGTGCGACGGCCATGTTCGCCAGTAACATAAACTCCTCAATTAACCTCCACGCACAGACACAAACACAGATACAAACACAAAGTAATGTTGATTGACAGAGTTAACGTTTTATTCCAACTTGATATAAACCGGTCACTATGGAGATGCTCTTTCCTGCTAATCTCTTGACACAATATAATCAATGAACATAATAATGGGCCGAGCTAGAACAACAAATCCTCAAATACTAAGCCGAGGACAAATAACGACATAAAAGCAAAGCCAAGCACCAAACAAACAGTCATGTTTCGTAAGAACTGTGTTATCATTGTGCACAACTGTCAGCACAGAAGCATTCTGATTACCTTCCATCATAACCTCACAGCTCTGACGACACACATAGTAATGCAACTACACATTACTGCACAGCTTGTAGTAGTTTCTCTGCTATGCCAGTGTGGCTAGCTATCACGATGCACTGGCGTTGACTCTGTTACGACTCTATCAATGATGTAAGACAACAGCTGTGAAGAGATGACCGCCAACTAATACCGACCGGTTGCTGTCTTTCTGTTGGTAGACGGAGTACCCACACGGCAGGCCCGTGTCACTGTTCAGCGTGAACTGTAGCTTCACTTGGTCCAGCCGCAGAGCACCACCGTCAAAACGCTTCCGACGTAGATTCACTGCCATCTTACATGCACGCAAAACATTCTCACATTTCATTGTCATTAGTTCGAGTACACTGTGCATAAGTTTTGGACTGTATATTGCTACGTTTGACGTTTTTTTTTTACATTTTGTATTTTGTTGTATTCTTTATACTACGTAACTCTAATGTACAATCAAAATGCATGGCTTTTTGAAAAATAAAACTAACATTCCCGAACATTATCACACTGTAGTAGTGCCACTTCCATACAGAAGTGTTCACAGTTCATATTCTACTACAAAAATAACCAAAAATGACAATAAAAGAGCATAAGATATTGGAAAACTTCACCATGTTGCGCAGAACCAGATTTTTTCTCACCATCAGATTTAGCTAATACATTTCATCTACAGATTAGTCAACTTCACTCACTGTCCTCTAGATAGTTTTACCTCTTACATGTAGGTAGACTAACAGTAATGGTTTAAACTATAGTCTGGACAAAGTCTCGACTTAAGAACAAACTTGACTTCACATCAACAATTTGTTCGGGCACTGAACTTCAGCTGCGGAAGCTAGCAGTTAGCGATACAATGATGTGGGCGGGTGATGGAAGTCACCTCGTTGAGTTGCAGCACTCGACGCTTTATGTCTGCCACCGTGAAGCCGCCAGACAACGGAGGCAGCTGTTCTTCAGTCCAGTCTCGTGTCGGCTCCGCAATGAAACCCTACACACCAGTCACCGGTCACAACGCATGATCTATCATTAAACTGGCGTGTGCACGTGTGCATCAGCTGTCATCTGCTAACTAAAACAACCACGTGCGAGTTATCACAAATCTGAATTAAAACGACTACACACTCAGAAACAAAATTAAACTGAAAGCCGACAGAGTAATGAGCTCTCAGATCGTGTTTTTACTGCCTTACTGCAGTTAACAATATAACAGAGTGCAGCAATTCACAAAGACACACAGCTAATCTCAAGCACCACAAAGGCACGATGGTCTGTCACAACATGGATATCTGATCACAGCACAACGACTTCAAACATCTGTTGTTGATACACTGCAATGGTTAAACAACGACTATGCACCGCTGCATGCAGATGAACATCACCAAGCCAGAGATAACGGTTTTTAAAAGGCCGACGTCAAACAATACACCAGTGATCAGACTGGGGTTCAGAACACAGATAAGACAATACCCGGGCCAGGCAATACCTGGGCCAGACAATACCTGGATAGACATACCTGGGCATGTTCGTAGCTGAGCTTGACACAAGATCGAATGACAGATCGTCCAAACCATTCACTCACAATCTACAGCAATGCAGATTCATCATTCAGTTGCACCACACACAGAGAAATTGATAAAATGGGTGAATAAAGGATACAAAATATTTCAATTAACTACAGTAAATGTTTTACTAATTAACTAGTCAACAAATTTTGACTAATTTTAGACAAAAACATGACACTTTCCTAAAATTCTGAACGTTTGATATTCTTGCATATCTTACTGTGAACATATATAGTACAGCTAAGTAATAAATGCAAGAGTGAAAAACAAGCTCTCATCTGTGTTCTTTCAAACTTGGATCTATTCAATAAACATGTCTAAAATTAGATGTCTAGTTCTACTGTCTTTCCGAAACATCAGACGTCGCACGGATCACATTTCCGAGCTGGGTGCCAAATTCTACAAAAATCACCGAAGAACTGCAAATGATATCGTTTGCCAACACACTAACAGAAACCAAAACCAGAATTTGCACATCTCTAAATCCCATTTCTCTTTCTGATTTCCCTGACTTGACCATTGAGTATGAGATCCATGTTACTCAAAGAGAAAGGAGGATACAGGTGAAGTTCTCCTCAATGGTGCTGTTACCTGTACTGTCTCCGAATCTTCAACCCTGCAGTTACAAAGAAACGACTGACAGAGAGCTGCATCTCAGAAACAGTCAGCAATAACAGTAAGTGCATCACCTCGCCGGCAGAGGTCATTGTCCAGACGACGGAGAACGCGAGTCGATCTTCGCCCGAGTTAAGACTGCACAGCTCTTCACAGAGCAGACGCGGCAACATCGGAATCACCTTCCACAGCAGCACACGTCCATCTTACCAGTGCACTATTAATTTGCACGACTTCCATATATCAAACAGTGCCGGCACATTAACCCTTGATAGGTTTCTGCAGTCACTACACTTAGCAAGGGACTGTGTGCTGTGTCTTCCTGTCATTGTGGGTCATTCTGTGGTTGTAAAAAGAGCCCGCTACATTTCCAGTCCACGTGCTGTATATAACGCAGCCAAATCCGCCTTCAGCTATCTGTTGATTCTGTTGTCTTTGAAGTATCTTTCAGTTTCATTTTATTAGGTTTAGTTTTGCAGTACCAACCTACGAGAACAGTTGGAAATAATGTCATCAAAGTGACATATTTTTGTGTCTAGTGGTAGGAGACAATCAAGTAACTGTGTACAATACCAATTGTAATAAACCACTCATCAAGCTCCAGTCCACTGACTGATCATTATCTTGCTCCCTTAGTGCACGTATTTGTGGCCAATTAATGCATGAAATCATACAAACACACCACGTCACACACAAAATATAAGTGTAGTATATAATGAGAGACAACAGCATGCTGTCACAACTGGCACGGCTAACAAAACTAAAATCAGAAATAGATTTTGAACAAACAATCACAAAGCAGCTACAGCAACCTTACATTCATATGTTGAAAAAAATGAATATCTTTGAAAACGTACATCCAAGTATTAACTATAAATTTTCTAAGTTTAACCACAATCATAGACATGTGCACTGCGCAGACACTGTCACACAGGCCGACACAGACATCTGAATCTATCTGTTTACAACTCTGTGCAGCATACTTTCTGGACGAGGTAGACGCTGGTCGTGCGGCTTGCTGCTATCTCGTCGAGGGCCGTCTCAGGTTCAACAAAGAACGATACGTCGGCAATGTGAACACCGACTTCATAGAGACCTGTCGACGCCATTGTCATCATCAACAATGTCAACTGAGCAAATGATTACAAATACTCACACGTTACAACACTGCACTGCAACGAATTATCATAATAAATTATCTTATGACTTATGTAGGCCCTATTGCCAATGTTAAGATAAAAAATATGTCAAATCGATGCTGTTAAACTACAATGAAATGGAAACAACAACGTAGCCAATTATAAAGAGTTTGTTTGACAAATCAAATCTATCAATAACAGACTGTGACAATGTTATGTGGTAAAAGACTGGTGGAAGATAAGGCAGCAATCAGCATCTGGACCGACCGTCACCGAGGTCTTCACACGACACGGCATCATCGAGGTCTCTTGCCGTGCTTGGATCAATTGTGAAGACACACTGGCGTCTCAGGTCTCGACGGTACTCAAACTCTCGGTCTGGTATCGACCACGGCAGAGTCTTGGGCAGGCAGTCCAACACCTGACATAACAACAAACTCTGTCATCATTAAACAGGTAAAGTTCTCCCATAGACTTGTTACTGATCGCTGGGCCTGGAGCCTTAAAGATGATATGCAACGATAATTTTGGTTTTTAAAGTAAACTGCTGGCCGTTTTTCTTTAATATAATCAAACATATCTGAATAGTTAGGAATGTCCTAAAACCATAAAATTACGAAAAAGCATCTAAAAAGTGCGCAGCCGAAGATTTGTTTACTTCTGCAAGTGATGATGTCATACCCAGAGACTAAGAACCGAACAGGAACGGCTGTAGATATTCACTGCTTGTGTATATGTAAACGTTAATTTGTTGTATTTTTTCGCTTTAAAAGTAATAAGTGTTCGTTCACATGTAGGTTTTTAAAACAAATGAGACAACGGTAAAATAACTTTTTCTTGAATTTCAATAACAACGGCGTTCTCTGGCTATGACGTCACAGATGACGATGATTTTCAGAAATTGCCCAAGAATAACTAAACTAGTAAAAATAACCATTAAACTTTACTTTTCACCGTTATGAGATGGAATTTATCAAAAAAATCTATTACGCAAATGCGTTTATATTGCAATAAGCTATTAGAAACAACTGTTATCAATTTTGTGAAAAACCGTTGCATATCACCTTTAAGCCATCCACCCAGCTGTAGGCTGCAATTATTTCCGCCAGGCCTGCAGTTACCTTCCCAGCTGAAGAGCATCACCGCCCATTGGCCAGTACCAAATTATACTGCTTGGTGACAGAGGCACATGGGTGTGAACAACTTGCCCAAGGTTGTTACTCGACAGTGCATCAGTCCAATGCTTTAGCCACTTGACTATCGAGTCACCCTTGGATATCATTACGTGGTTATAAATGACCATGTACCATGAACACTATGTATTCATAACTTGATTTATACAAGGCACACTAAATGCTGCTTAATAATAATCTTCACCGTTGTGGTATCGAAGTAACAATAATTATTATACTGTATGTAACTAGACCTCATCAGAGAACTCGTTCGTGTCGACACTGTACTCCATCAAAATGCCGTCGGTCTCCGGCTCAATTTCACCAGCTTCACCCAGGCTCCGCAGCAGACTCCTACATACACACCCACCCACTAGTTTCACTTTCACTTTCACCAGTCCACTCACCACACTTACTCCACACCCGTAAAGGTACTTACGGGCTCTGTGAAGCAGTGTTAATAATGAATAATACCATATATTATATTCAACTTAAGTTATGAAGATTCAAACATCCTATATTTTGATTGAAATCTAAACATAAATATCACTGACAGGAGTTGCAACCAACAAATCCAATGCGGCAGAAATATAAATACAAATATAAACGTTATTAAGATTAATGTATGTCTACTCTGTACATTAGCAGCAGCCATTGATCTGTGGCTGAAGCGGTGAATGGATTCTCACCTGAACGACCTACGTTCTGTTTCACCCAGGCACTCACCTGAGTGCCTGGGTGAAACAGACTCTCACCTAGGCAACTGTTGTTAACCTAGGCGACCGGATGCAATGACAGCCAAGATCCATTGGCTTAATTGATTAAATACAGGTTTAACATCCAACTCAACAAAAAACAGGTCATTTTGGAGATGTTTTTTTTTCAGCCAATATCTATGAGAGAGTAGAGACAACTCAACTGAGCTGTCAGCAACATGTGGAATGGCACTCGGCGTTTTCATCTTCCTGTGAAAGAAGTCATATGTGAATGAGAAGTCCGCTGGTGTATTCAACCATTATCACACGTCGACTAGTAATGATGTTCAGAATAAACCGACCCTTTCGGCATCGCCATGTTCTCGTTCCACTCAGTAATGCGAGCCACAAAGAGCGTGTTCTTAAAATCATCAGGACGCTGCATGAATCCTGCCACAAATCACAAACGTATCAGATTTGACAAAGAACCTTTCTACAATCATCAGAGATCAACACAATTGTATACATCGTCTTCTAACAACGTAACTAAACAACACGTACACTCACGTCGACAAAAACAGAAAACATTCTTTTCCACTGCAACCTGTACAAAAGAAACCTTTAATTCAGCCTCACTGTGCTCATTGGCATGCTAATGGCAGCAGATGTTTGCTTTTAAATCAAGTACATACATACATACATACCTAAAACCATACATTCATAGACCAATTTATGTATTTACTTTATTTATTTAACACAAAGAAAGAGGACTGAAAAGTCTCTAACATGTCACACAGCAATGAGTCAGTGCTCAACACAGAAAAAGACCAGTTCTGAGACAAATTTGGTTAAGCCAGCTTCACATTATTCTCACACTCCTCAAGTTCTCATTAAGAATCACTGAGTACAAATGTTGCAGGATTTTTATAGACCTGAAAGGAAACTAAAGCTGAAGAAATTGATATAAGCATCAAATAAGTACGACTGAATGGCATTTGCCAGTGTCACAACAAGTACCTTGCGGACAATCTGTCATGGGAATAATGAGTCTCGGAACTCGATGGTCTGTCGGCGCAAACAGCGCCACCTGCTGGCTGTTGTCGGACATTAGTCGGATGTGACCGGACGCAGCTCGACTGTGCTTCCTCTCAACGATAGACACAACCTACGCAACCAACCAACGATGCCGCCGCGCCGTCATGCCTGATACAATCTCCACCATAAAGTCAGTCAATTAACAATGCCATCTGGCCGACACACACAAGATAAAGTTCATCAAAAAATGCTCACATCTCACATAACAGCAAACAGTAATAAATGTACTAGGAAGCATTGTAGCCTTGACTAGTTATAGCAAGTAAGTCAGCTCAATGCAGTGCCAATATCTGGAGCTATCTACTGCCACTGTTGACAGGTACAATGTCTGCACAGTTTCAAACATCCTATGGAAAATGTAGATTTTATTGAAAATCTCTAACACACGTTTTATATTATGTCTTTATCTGCAGTTATAACAGTACTACGGGCAGCCTGCTGAAGAAGGAAACGTGGTGTTGATCATACTGCCATTTAAAAGTAACTGCTTGCAGTTGCAGATGTGTAATACTTTTTCCTGAATAGATAGAGACATTAATAACTGTTAGCAAGCACTGGAGGGCAGGTATTGAGGCAGCAATGACCCTTTCTTCACGAGTCTCGATAGAGATGATGATGATATTCACCGGTGGCCGGGATCAGTGCTTCTAGTTTCATTCAGTGCTTTGATGCTGGTGGGTAGATGACTGGAAACTGGAAAGGCATGAGTCATGTTAAAAACCTACCGTATGCCAAACAACCCGACGTTATCTTCTCAAAGAAGTGGAAGAAAGAGGGTTGAGGGAAGAGCGGCTAAGCCAAGGTAGGCCTGGACAACGGCTGACAAGTGGAGGCATTGTTAGTATCATTGTTAACAGACGAGACCTTGCCGGTGCGTATCAGCATGCTGTTGACACGGCTGTCAGTGACGTCGTCTCTAAACAGCCGTCTAACGGCCGCACTGCGGTCAGTCATTGCCTCCACCACCTCCCGCACCGTCACATGGCAGACTGGAGATGCAAACGGCTTCTGTGATGAACTCCCAGTAACTGCTGCTGAAACTGCTACACATTCACACCGGCGGCTATCTCTCACAGTCATCGACAGCATGGCTGTTAGCATGATAATTAAACAACGTAACCTTAAGGCTGATGGTTTTTGATGTTTTTTTTGTTTTCTGAAATTAAATTATCTCACATTAATATAGGTCCTCCGGATTACTGCAGCTTGTCAGGATGTCACCCGACCAACAGGTTTATATAGTGAAACAACTAGAACACTATTACTAATAAACGTGATAAATTTTACTGTATGAATCAAGCTTCATCAATGGAGAACATAAAACCATACATCTGTCGACGGTGTTGCCAGTCGACTGTATCTTCTTGGTCGATCTGTTCCTTCTTCTTCTACCACGACGACAAGATGTCGGCTCATCAGCACTCACTGCCACTGTCGGAGAACAACAACGCAGACCATCTGAGTTGACTGTGCACGATGCCGCAACAGAATTTGAAACTGGTGAACTCTCACTACATACAGCACACGACTCAGCTGCAGTATCAGCCAGTGAGTCGGGTTTGTGGACAGTCTCATGTGTATGTGACTCTTCTTCAAGAGCTACGTTTGCCAACTCCGCAGCGGCTGAATCAATCTCGTCTACAGCGCAAGCCGGGTCCGATGCAGTAGTAGTGACGGTCTGTTCTCTGTTTTCTTTCTTGCAAATATCATTCATCGGCAAGTCCTCAGTCGACTCAAGACTGTTCAGATTTGACAATTCAACCTGCAGATAACAGCATCAGCCAACTGACACTAATCTCAGACTTGCAGTTTTACTACGGCAAAACAGCCAGTTAAGACATTATCCACCAAAATCAGTTTTTTTAATAAAATTTTCACGTTGGCTTACGTAACATGTGAATACGGTGCACGTATGATCATAGAGTAGGCTTGTTCATTATTTTTAAGATTCATTCACCAACAAACAATAGTTATTAATTTTCTAAGATAAATATCATAAACCATCATTAGGTTTACTTTACTAAAGCACTCTTCGCATATTCTTTCTGTCACCATTTTATGCATGTCGCCGATCAGCTTCTAATGAGAGAGATTCCAGCTTAGTCAACCACTGAGCCAACTCAACTCACTCATCTCTCTCTCCTGTGATGTCTCTCAGACTATATAAAGTGCCGCTGCAGCGTGTTCACAACAGTGTCACTCTAACCAGCAGACTAATGCTGATGATATACCAACAACAACAGCATAAATAGCACTAACAACCATTGTAAACCTGTTAATAGATAACATGGAAAGATCACTGCGACTTGAGGCAGGCACTTAGTGAACCAACCTTCCACTCGTTGCGTGGATAGATAGCAACGACAACAATGTCTCCATTAAGTGCACGGTTGCGATCTTTCAGACTGCCGATACAGATGTCCGATCCATTATCCTAAAACACAACTACTGTCAGCAAAACTAAATGTGCAGAAACTGAAAAGTGATGATAAAATACTAGAAATAATTTCTACAGCCAAAAATAGCCATTTCTATGGGACACATTGAGTAAATATTTTTGTTGATCAAATTGCTTTTGAGTATCAAACTATGATGGGGTCATAGTGCTTCATGGAATATAACAGACTCAAATACCAGGTATAAATACAAACTGAATGGTCTATGCATCTATGCAGCATTTTAAACTGGAGAAGCCACACTAATTTACAGACAAAGGCCTACAAAAAATTCATCATGCAACAACAGCGGTGGGGTGTGGCTTATGCAACCCAATAGAGAGATTTATTGAGTTCCCAAGTAAGCACTGTTTAACATCTGTCTCAACATATACAGGGCTGGTCAGAAACAAATCTGACCAGACGAAGAACTGAGCTGATAAACAAACACCAAATAACCAAAAAACACTATAACCGATAAGAACCATGGTAACTGATAACAGGCAAACAATAATGCAAATGACTGACACAAACGTAGACCTAAACCCAGTGTCACCTACAAGAAACGTGACACATCACTGTGCACAACTGTGATATACATTATTATACAACAAGCATAAAGCAGCTCCGATAATCTAATCTTCACTCTGATCCTTCAGACAATTGTCTTTCCTCAGATGCTATCTAGTGGATCAGGTAAGAGATGAGATAAATAGAAACATTTTGCTTGGATAGAACTTGTATTCATTAACTTTAAACACAACTGCTTACTAAAATGTTAATAATAAAATGACGTCAAAGTACCGGATGAGAAACATATGAATTTTTATAACTTTTAGGATCAATTCTCAGTTGTCCCTGCAACAACATTAAAATTTATGTCAAATATATCAATTTAATTCTATATTATAATAATCAGACAGTCTGTCTGTGCCACCGGCGCGAAGCGCGATACACAGGCCACAATCGCGCGATGGCTCGTTATAAATAATAATTTGTCAGCGTTGTCATGATAACCATGGTACAAAGAATATTATACACAGAAACAGCTAAACTAATGAATAATGACGGCCGAGAAAAGAAAGACGGTTTTTCCACAGCAAATTAATCTCCCGTTAATTTAATCCGGCATTTAGGACGATTTAATTGACAAACTGCCGGTGGAAAAACGACATCTGAGTAAACTGATCATTATCTGCCGGATTTAACGCCGGATTAAATTAACGGGAGAGCAATTTGCTGTGGAAAAACCGGACCGTAGTGCAACATACTGAAAACAGAACTGACAT
>Ga0209366_1000382_pt1 | contig 10380 bp, 7 predicted proteins | sample WorMetmaBAHAMAS2_FD_187391 | JGI IMG/M metagenome (GOLD analysis project Ga0209366, IMG submission 187391) | Marine gutless worms symbiont microbial communities from Max Planck institute for Marine Microbiology, Germany - Inanidrilus... | ecosystem: Host-associated > Annelida > Digestive system >...
ACGGGGCTTTCCGGAGAACGGCTTGGGGGCGTGCGGTTCAGGCATGGGATTAGGCTACACAGGTAGCTCTCGCTTTGGCAAGGGGGCCTGAATAGTTACAAACGGTGAAAAAGCCTGTTGGAACGCCCCCGCCGTCGGTTGACGGACTCCATCGAAGACCTGCGAATCGTCTTTACCGATATTTGCGTTGATTTGCGGCTAACTTTTCCGTGCAAATTCTGCTTGCTCAGTGTTGTTATCAGTCGGCCCCCTTCAATCCGATTGTCGCAGTCCTTCGAGTAATTCCCGGACCTGTTTTACCCGCGGCGACGCTCCGATATCCTGAAACAGGCCGAGGGCCTGCTTGTACATCGCCTCGGCCTGATCTAGATCACCGCGGATGCGGTAGACGGTGCCCAGGTTGCCGTAGGTGGTGGCCATGCCCTCCTTGCGCCCCAGCTCCTCATCAATGGCCAGGCTCTGCTGATACATCGCCTCGGCCTGTTCCAGGTCACCGCGGATGCGGTAGACGATGCCTAAGCTGCCATAGTCGACGGCCATGCCTTCCTTACGCCCCAGGGATTTGTTAAGCACCAGGCTCTTCCGGTACATCGCCTCGGCCTGATCCAGGTCGCCGCGGATGCGGTAAACCAGGCCCAGGTGGTCATAGTCGGCGACCATGCCCTCCTTGCGCCCCAGGGCCTCCTCGATGGCCAGGCCCTGCTTGTACATCGCTTCGGCCCGATCCAGGTCACCGCGGGTTTGGTAGATGCTGCCCAGATTGCCGTACTGGCTGGCCATGGCCTCCTTGCGCCCCAGTGCCTCGTTGAGCGCTAGGGCCTTGCGGCACATCGCCTCGGCCTGATCCAGGTCGCCGCGGATTCGAAAGACGTTGCCCAGGCTGCAATAGTCGGCGGCCATGGCCTCCTTACGCCCCAGTTCCTCGTTGAGGGCTAGACCCTGCCGGTACAGCGCCTCGGTCTGATCCAGGTCACCGCGAATCTGGTAGACGGTGCCCAGGTTGCCGTAGTCGGCGGCCACGTCCGCCTTGCGTCCCAGTTCTTCCTCAATGGCCAAGCTCTGTCGGTATAATGCCTCGGCCTGATCCAGATCACCGCGGATGCGGGAGACGTTGCCCAGATTACCGTAGGCGACAGCCGACAGCTTCCGGTCAGCTGCGGCTTCGGCCAACGAGGCTACGACGCGATAGGCCGCCGCTGCCTCATCCAGTGCCCCGGCTCGTAAGGAGAGGTGTCCAAGTCCGTTCCGCACCTTCGGATTTTCCGGATCAAGCTCCGTTGCCCGACGGTAAGCAGCGAGTGCCTCGTCCGTGTCGCGGAGGAAGGCGAGTGTCCCGCGATGCCGCACGGCTTCCGCCACTTCCTGATCGGTCGCTTTCTCCTCTGCGACCTTGCGCGCCTCGACCTCGGAGAAGATTGCCTCCGCAAGCTCTGTTTCGCCCTGCACCGCTGCTTCCAGGGCCTTCCGGATGCGGGCCCGGGCGTTCGGAATCACCGTCTGTCCTGGGATGGCAATGACCGCCTCCCGCACCGCCGCCCGCAACGATTGTTCGTGCTCCCGCGCCGCTTCTTCGCGGCGCCGAGGATCAAGCAGGGCCCGGTCCTTGGCATCCAGTGCTTGCGTGAACCTCGCAACGGCCTTGGCGAGTAGGGGGTCCCATTCAGTCTCCCCGACGCCCAAACCCAAAAACCAGTTCCACCAATTCGCCAACCACCCCATGGTACGATGCCCTCCGCCGATGGCACTAAGTACCCCGTTTCACCTTATTTTTCACTCTCAGAGCCCTCTCAAACGCGCCCCGGAAATGCACAGCGCGCTGGGAATAGCTCCCTCTATTGCCAAACGCTGTAACGCTGCCTGGGCGCGTTTGGGGGGCTCCCTTCGGGCGCGGCGAGAAACGGCCAGCTGTGTTGTTGCGCGAGCTTGAAAGAGAGCTCGCTATTCCTGCGCTCGCGCGCCTCGCACCTGGCCGCTTCTCGCCGCGCTGAGAGCGAAAAAATAAGGTGAAACGGGATACCAATACCCTATCACACAAGCCGCGCCGGGTGCTTGGCAGACCCGTCCGTTTCTCGATCACCTACAGCCGAAAAATCAAAACCATGTTCTGGCAAGAAGACAACCCCGAGACCCTTTTCCAGGTCCCTGACGATATCGTCGATGTCCTGTTCTCCGTAACCTGTAAACGCCTGCCCGTAGATCATGCCTACGCCCTATCCGCAGCACTGCGGCAGGCCGTGCCCTGGATCGTGGAGGGCGACTCCGGGGCCGCGGTCCACACGGTCCACGTGGCGGGCTCCCAGAATGGCTGGGAGCGGCCCGATCATGGTACGGACCAATACCTGATCCTATCCAGGCGCACCAAGCTCACCATCCGGGTGCCCAGGCAACGCACGGCCGCGCTCCTGAAGGACCTGGAGGGCAAGGTCCTGGACGTAGCCGGCTGTCCGCTGACTATCGGCCCCGGCAAAATCCGCCGGCTGAGCAAGGAAAAGACACTTTTCTCGCGCTATGTAGCCGCCGTCCCGGACGCCGCCGAAGAGGCCTTTCTCGACTGGGCGGCACATGCATTGAGCGACCAAGGCATCCGGGTACGCAAGGCCCTGTGCGGCAAGATGACCCTGCTGACCACGCCGGGTGGAATGCTCCGCACACGCAGCCTCATGCTGTCGGACCTGGCGCCGGAAGAGTCAGTTCGTCTGCAGCAGCAGGGACTCGGCCCCCATCGCGAGATGGGTTGCGGCATCTTCATCCCGCACAAGGGCATAGACCCGATCAGCAAAACAACTTCAGGTTAAGCATTCGATTTAAGCATTCGATCTTGCCCCGCTGACCGGAGCGGCTATACTGGAATGCCTTAGCCCAGGGGCGACCAGTATGTCCGGGTATGCGGTTAGCGGTGCGCTCCTGCCAGGTTCTCCGCCGGGGTGGCGAAATTGGTATACGCAGTAGACTCAAAATCTACCGGTGGCAACACCATGTCGGTTCGAGTCCGACCCTCGGCACCAAACTCTCATTGTTCGCCCGGGCAACCGAATGATAACTCGCTGGAAAGCAACAGGTTACATTGCCCGTTGGTTTCCAGGGCGGAATGCAAACCCTGCCGGTGGACCGGCAGTACTGCCTAGCGCAGACTCAGCACCTCCACCTGACCCGCATCATGATAGGCGCGCAACAGGGTATCCGGATTGGGGTCCGGCATCCTGTGGACCCTACCGTCGTGGTGTGGGAAATAGTAGGTAAGCCGCGGCAGCGTCGTGTAGGGGGCCTGCTCTAGGACTTCCAGGAACAGGTCCCGATCCTGGTTCGACCTGGGTGCGCTCCTCACCTCGAACCTTGCGCAAGTCAGGGATCAAGCGCATCAGCGCCCGGTAATTCTCCTCGCACAGGCCCATCAGATTACCGACGGTCTGGCGTCCGTCCCGACTCGATCATGGTCCGGTACAGGTGTCAGGTGGTCGCCTGCTCTTGGGCCTTGATCTCCCGACGTATTTCAGCCATGTTGAGCCCTTTCGCCTGCTCCAGGAGCTGACGGAACCTGCTCTCGGGAAGCGCCCCCGGCTGGGAAAAGATGATAATCCGCTCGCGGAAGATCATCAGGGTCGGGATGGAACGGATCTGGAAGTGGGCGGCAAGCTCCTGCTCGTCCTCCGTGTTGACCTTAGCGAACAGGATATCCTCGTGGTCTTCCGAGACCGTATCGTACACGGGGGCGAACGAACGGCAGGGTGCACACACACCAAGGCGCCCAGAAATCCACGATCACGAAATCCCGGTCATTGATCGTCTCTTCGAAGTTGTCTTTGGTCAATTCTACAACGCCCATCGGCTCCACCTGCTTAGAAAAAATGAGATCCGATACTACCAGAATCTCCGTCCCCCAGCAGTTTGCCCGGAGCCTCCAACCGGGCCGCTGAATGATAATCAGAAGCTGTTCAAGTGCTGCTGGATTGCCTCAGGGATCTTCGGTCTCTAATCCATCCACAAATCCCCCAAATCGATCGCTATCGCTGTGAACGGCGGTGCGGTAGCCTGATCAGTTTCGGTATAGCGGCCAAACGGTGGCCCTTTGGGAGTCTCGGCGTACTTTCTCGTCGCCAGCCGGCCAGATCCGGTACCGCGACATTAGCATTACGTAGGAAGTGAATCTCCGGCTCATGGATAATCCACCAGCCGCCCGGACCACCCCTGCCTTTTTGAAAAGGACCTGTCAATTCAGAACCGAGTGCAGTACTGGTAAATCCATGCGACGCGGAAGGTCGCGATTGTGCATGGACTTGTCCGTCCAGGATTTCTCCGGTTAGGCCTTCCGGCAAAGCCTCGATAATTCCGTAAGGCTCCGATAAGTGATGTTGTTTGGATACCCGGCATGTCTTATTCTCCCTGGAGAAGTTATCGGAGCAACGTTTTCGCTCGCCCGGTCCAATGGTGGATGCCTTGAAAAATTCAAGGCGCCCTTCAACCGCCGGCGAGCAGCATGTTCATCATCAGGTTGTTGAGCCGGCCCACGAAGGCGGCCGGATCATCGAGCTGCCCGCCCTCCGCCAGCTGGGCCTGGTCGAACAGGATCATGCCCAGATCATTGAAACGGGATTCGTCCTCTTCGGTCTCCAGCCTTTTTACCAGTGGGTGATTCGGGTTGAGCTCCAAGGTCGGCCGGGTGCGAGGGGCCTCCTGACCCACGGACTTGAGCACTCGGGCCAGGTTGGCGCTCATATCATGCTCGCCTACGACCAGACACGCAGGCGAGTCCACCAGCCGGGTACTCACCCGCACCGCCTCGACCCGCTCCCCCAGGCTCTGCTTGAGCCTTTCGAGTAGCTTGCCGTGCGCATCGGCCGCCTTTTCCTTCTGTTCTTTTTCTTCCTTATCCGCCAGAGCTCCCAGATCCAAATCGCCCCTGGTGACCGATTGCAGGTGCTTGCCCTTGTACTCGGTCAGACCATTGACCAGCCACTCGTCCACCCGGTCGGACAACAGCAGCACCTCCAGCTCCTTCTTACGGAAGACCTCCAGATGTGGGCTGTGGCGCGCCGCCGCCGGACTGTCGGCGGTGATGTAATAGATCTTGTCCTGGCCTTCCTTCATGCGCTCAATGTAAGCGTCCAGGGTCGCGGTCTGGGCGTCGCCTTCGGTCGCCGTGGTGGCGAACCACAACAGGCCGGCAATGCGCTCGCGATTGCCATAATCCTCCATCGGCCCCTCCTTGAGCACGGTTCCGAACTCCTTCCAAAAAACCTGATAATCGTCCTCCTTATCCTTGGCCATGGACTCCAACAGGCCCAGAATGCGCTTGGTGTTGGCCTGGCGGATAGTGTCGATCTTGCGGTTGTGCTGCAGGATCTCGCGCGAGACATTGAGCGGCAGGTCGTCGGAGTCCACCACTCCCTTGACGAAACGCAGATAGCGGGGCATGAGCTTTTCCGCCTCGTCCATGATAAAGACCTGGCGCACGTAGAGCTTGACACCATGCTTCTGCTCCCGGTCCCAGAGGTCCCAAGGGGCCCGCTTGGGCAGATACAACAAGGCGCTGTACTCGTTGGTGCCCTCCACCCGGTTGTGGACCCAGGCCAGGGGCTCGTCGAAGTCGTGGGAGATGTGTTTGTAGAAATCCTTGTACTCGCCGTCCTTGATCTCGGATTTGGCGCGCATCCACAGGGCTGTGCCCTGATTGACCCGCTCGTACTCCGGCGTCTTTTCCGCCTCTTTACCCTTGTCCTTGTCCTTGTCCTCCGGGTCGGACAGGGTCTCCTTGCGCATCTCCACCGGCAAGGCGATGTGGTCCGAGAACTTGCCGATAATGCCCCGCAGGCGCCAGGAGTCGAGAAACTCCTTCTCGTCCTCCTTCAGGTGCAGTACCACATCGGTGCCCCGCCCCGGCTTATCGACCGTCTCCAGGGTATAGCTCCCCCTCCCATCCGACTCCCAGCGCACCCCGTGCTCGGGGCCCAGACCGGCGCGGCGTGAGATCAGGGTCACCTTGTTCGCGACGATGAAGGCGGAATAAAAGCCCACCCCGAACTGGCCGATGAGCTGACCATCCATACTCTGGTCGCCGGTCAGCTGCTCGACGAAACGGCGGGTCCCGGAGCCGGCGATGCTGCCGATGGTCTCCATCATCTCCTGGCGACCGATACCGATGCCGTTGTCCGAGACCGTCAGGGCCCCGGCCTCCTTGTCCACCTCCACGCGGATGCGCAGATCCGGGTCTTCTTCGAACAGCCCCTCGTCGGTCAGGGCCTCGAAGCGCAGCTTCTCGGCCGCATCCGAGGCGTTGGAGACCAGCTCCCGCAGGAAGATCTCCTTGTTGGAGTAAAGGGAACGGATGACCAGGTCCAAGACCTGACTCACTTCGGCCTTGAATTCCAGGGTCTCCTTGTGTGCTGCTTCGGTCATTTTTGGCTATCCCCTTAAATCGTCGAACAAAAGGTCATGGGCGGCGTAAGCGTGAAAGGATACAATACCCCATTATGCAATCATGCACGCATCGCGTGTGGATGAATGTAGTCATAACACACACAAATCAAGGGCTTTGTGATATGGATGCGAAAATCGTCGTCACCCGGCCGTTCGACGGCCAGCGCCCCGGCACCTCCGGTCTCCGCAAAAAGGTCAAGGTCTTCCGGCAACCCGGCTACCTGGAAAACTTCGTCCAGGCCATCTTGGATACCAGGACGGACCTCGAGGGCGGTGTGCTCGTCCTCGGCGGCGACGGCCGCTATTACAACCGCCAGGCTATCCAGGTCATCCTGCGCATGGCCGCCGCCAACGGCGTAAGCGAAGTATTGGTCGGCCGCGGCGGCATCCTCTCCACCCCCGCCACCTCCTGCATCATCCGCAAGTACCGGACCCAGGGCGGCATCATCCTGTCGGCCAGCCACAATCCCGGCGGCCCGGACGAAGACTTCGGCATCAAATTCAACGCCCCCAACGGCGGCCCGGTCACCGAGACGATCACCGAGGCCATCTACGCCCGCACCGGCGAGATCGACAGCTACCGGACCCTGGAGGCCGAGGACTTGGATCTGGATCGCCTCGGTAAAGTCGAGCTCGGCAACACAAAGGTCCGGATCATCGATCCGGTGGCCGATTACGCCGACCTGATGGAATCCCTGTTCGACTTCGCCGCCATGCGCCGGCTCTTCGACTCCGGGACCTTCAAGATGCGTTTCGACGCCATGCACGCCGTCACCGGCCCCTACGCCCGCGAGATCCTCGAAAACCGGATCGGCGCCGCACCGGGCACCGTGATGAACGGCGAACTGCTGGAAGACTTCGGTCAGGGCCATCCCGATCCCAACCTGGCCCACGCCAAGGAACTGGTGGCCATGACCAAGGGCGCGGACGGACTCGACTTCGCCGCTGCCTCGGACGGCGACGGAGACCGCAACATGATCCTGGGCCGGGACTTCTTCGTCACCCCCAGCGACAGCCTGGCCCTGCTGGCGGCCAACGCCCATCTAATCCCCGGCTATCAGGGCGGCATCGCCGGCATCGCCCGCTCCATGCCCACCAGCCAGGCCGCGGACCGGGTGGCCGAGGCACTCGGCATCCCCTGCTTCGAGACCCCCACCGGCTGGAAATTCTTCGGTAACCTGCTCGACGCCGGACGCATCACCCTGTGCGGTGAAGAGAGCTTCGGCACCGGATCGGACCATGTACGGGAAAAGGACGGCCTGTGGGCGGTACTGTTCTGGCTCAACCTGCTGGTGGCCCGCAAGCAGTCCGTTGCCGAGATCGCCAAAGAGCACTGGCAAGGCTTCGGGCGCAACTACTACACCCGGCACGACTATGAGGCGGTGGACACCCAGGCCGCCGGCGACCTCATGGACCATCTGCGCCGCCTGTTGCCCGATCTGCCCGGCACCAGGCTCGGCGACTACCAGGTCGAATACGCCGACGACTTCGCCTACACGGACCCCATCGACGGCAGCCGTTCCGAAGGCCAGGGCGTGCGCGTCGGGTTCCAGGGGGGCTCGCGCATCGTCTACCGACTCTCCGGCACCGGTACCGAAGACGCCACCCTGCGCGTCTACCTGGAATTCTTCGAGGCGGATGCCGCTAAGCACGACCAGGAGACCCAGGAAGCCATGCGGCCGCTCATCCTCATCGCGCGGGAGTTGGCCCGGATCGAGACCCGGATCGGGCGGACCGAACCGGACGTCATTACCTAACCACCGCGTATGTGGAGTGGGCTGTGCCTACCGATGATTTTGCGATAGGTTGAACCGTTTAAGACGCAGAGGGCGCGGAAAATTGATGTTTCTTTTTTGTGTCTTCTGTGCCCTTTGCGGTTTGGCTATTACCGGTTCGTAGATTGAATGAAGCTGGGAGCACTCAAGGCTGGACTACTTCGACACCACCATGGCAAAGCCTTGAGGGAACAATCGCAAATGCAGCACCGGAGACGAAACAGAATCATTTTTCTGATTGTCACCAGGCCTCCTGGCAGCTCTTGCCGCATTCTGGTGGTTCATCGCTCTCATTTCCGATGAATCACGCGACATCTACCGTTACTCGCTTGCATACTGGCTCATCGTGCCAGATAACATCCGCCGCCTGCCGCTGGATCATTGCAGTGAGCTTGCCCGCTACCACTATAGTGCCGGCGATGGACCCAAGCCCCTTATGATTGCGCGCCGTTGCCATACGTCCGACCCGACCGCCGCGATCGCCTATTACCGGAGACTGTTCCCGCAATGGGGCTACCGCTTCTCGGACCAAGAACCTACCTAATTTCAGGCAGGACGACCATGTGCCCGAGCTTTCGACGGCGGCGCCGGACCAATTCGATATCATCTATCTGCGGTAGGAGTAACCAATGTCGGATCGCGATGACATTGAAAGCGGACGCCTCATCTACGCCTGTAACTGCGGCTGGATAGATCTGAACCACATGAACGATCCCTCCACCCGCAAGTTCTTCGGCTCCAAGAACCTCTGGAAGCAGATCCGTGAAGGCGATTCCACACCGGAGGCACAGGCTACCAAGTTATGTCCAAGCCTTGGGTTCCGAGTTTTACCTCCCCGTCCTGCTGTACGTTTACGCAATGTATATGGGATCGCCCACTTTCCCGACGGCAAGCAAGGGTTCAAGGTCACCTATAAACAGGACATGGGTAACCAATACATCAAGCAAGGAGTCAATCGCAGTTATCTGGTCCGTTACGGCCTTTCCTGGGAAGAAAAACGAAGGGTAGCATTGGTGATTTTTATGGAAGTCTCAGTACTATTCGAGGGATTACAGGATAGTTTTCCCTGGAACGTCGTTACCGATAGCGGATTCAGCCAAGAAGATCTGGTTTCCAATCTACTCGGCTTCTATATCGCAATCGGCGACTACACCCAGAACAAGTGCTAGCCCTTTGCAAAAAGGTCTCCAAAGAGACAGCCAAAGCGATCTGGGATCGGGAAGGCAGCGTCGAAGAGAATAAGAACCGGACCTTTCAACCAACCTTTGCCGAACAGGCTGGTTATGACGATCCGGTCCGTAAAATCTGCATCAACGAATGTGCCAGCAGCGAGAGGAGCTTCCCCGAACAATTCCGTAGGCTTCATCCCGCCTTCGAGGGCCGGTTGTTCATCGATTTTCCACGACTGGACTATATCGTCTGTTACCCTTGGAACAGGTGGTGAATCCCTTATCCTCGTTTGCCTGGAATGAATGAGGCTTCGTCTCAGACCGACGAGGCCTGAATTTTTTTGTGCCGTGCACAAACTTGATTCATTGGTAAAGCTACAGATCCCTCAAGGGATCCTAGCCCCGATACAACCAGCTGTTTCGGAATCCAAGTCCAGCCCATGACCACTACACCCGACCCCTTACGCGACCTCTACAAAAGCCTGAGTGGCAAGGGCGCCCTGCCCCTGGAGCCGGGCCATTCCTACTATGTTCCCATCCTGGAGGGGACGCCGGACAAGGACCCCATCCTGATGCTGTGGCAACGCCTGGACTGGTCCGAATCCGAGAGCGTCGACCTGCTCACCGGCTTCCGCGGCAACGGCAAGAGCACCCAGCTGCGCCGCCTCAAGCAGCTGTTGGAGGAAAAGAACGGCGCCAAGGTGTTCCTGGTCGACATGCTCGATTTCCTGTGTGATGACCACCAAACCCCTGGAGCTCTCGGATTTCGTGCTCTCCCTGATGACCGCCCTGGGCCAGGCGGTGGAGCAGGACATAGGCCTGCGCGCCCTGACCAACGGCTACTGGGAACGCCTACAGAAATTCCTGACCGCCGAGGTGCGGCTGGAGAAATTCGAGCTGGATTTCAAGCGGATCGGGGCGCTGTTCTATCAGACTTACTCAAAGCTACCCATAGGTAGCTATTGGGCTGATTTCCTGCTTCCTAGAGGCCTGTTTCACGGCGGTCACAAGATCGCCCGCCA
>Ga0209366_1000383_pt1 | contig 10374 bp, 8 predicted proteins | sample WorMetmaBAHAMAS2_FD_187391 | JGI IMG/M metagenome (GOLD analysis project Ga0209366, IMG submission 187391) | Marine gutless worms symbiont microbial communities from Max Planck institute for Marine Microbiology, Germany - Inanidrilus... | ecosystem: Host-associated > Annelida > Digestive system >...
TTCCTCAACTTATAGCCAATAATATGAGTGGGTGTTTTTTTCTGAAACACGGTGTATATAAGTTTAATAGATATTGCATTGTGGTTGTAAATGAAATTTGGTTTTACTTTGCGAAAATCAACTAGTGATAATGATGCTGATGTCCACTGGATGACATAAAAGGAGCACTGCTGATAGGAGTCCAGTTGTGGATGAAGAAGGTGGTGTTAGAGTTCAGTGTTAGAATGATACGCACAAAATGGACCGAACCGATTCAGTAATTTTGTGTCACGTGGACCAGCTGAGCCAGTACATGGTCCAGAAGTGATAAATGTCGATCAAACATGTCGTGTTACCTGCAGTGGGTGGTGGTAATTAGCTGGTAATCCACTCCGGCAGTAGTGTGACTTGACAGCACCGGCAACGATGAATCTCGGCAGTGGTCAGTTTCAGCAAGCAGAGCAGTCAACCATTGTGCATGTTGCTGACGATGAGCGAACGTCAGAGGACACTTAGCTAATTACCAGTAATGTTGGACCAGTGCTGGTCGAAAAGAATAGATCTGCAGTGGACTGGGTGTGGTCTAGAATCAGTACCAAGATGTGCATTCTAACTCTACACTGTAAAAAATATCCATATATATCCATAGATATTTTGTGGCGAGTTTTCCATATTTTAACGGAACTGGTATGTGTGCTCCATCCAGGCTGCTTCGTTTTACCTCTGCTAATTTTCTTGCTGTAAGTCGAACAATGCTAGTTTTTGTGTCTTCCATGTATGTTCACCCAATCTCTGGAATTACCTTGACAATACCACTCGTAACACACAAACCCATTCCACTTTAAGCAACATCTCAAAACACATCTCTTCCAGACACCTTTTAACATTACCCTCTAGTGAGCCATTCAATACACCCTGATTCTTGTTTAGGCGCTTTATAAGTCGATTACTTGTTACTTACCAGCCGACACAGGGTCACGTTAAAAAGCTGCCATTCTAGTAATATTATTTAGTAAATGAGCTAGTAGCCTATATGATTGTTATATGTATGTTTGGTATGTGGTCATCTGTTTTTAGTTGTGGTGGAAAAGTGTGAGGTAGCACCGGCGACACTGCAGTTGTCTGCCCCAGCAGCGACTGCTACGTCGCTGTACAGACAAATGTCACCAGGCACCGTTGTCAATCTGTCGCAGAGGGGCCAGTCTGCGTCGTTGAGTGGCGTGCCACTACTACCAGTGGCTGGCGGGTCTTCTGGGCTTGGTCATTCTGCTTCGGCCGCAGTTGCCACCCAGTCAGCTGTAAAGCACTCTGTTCAACCGGTCACTACTCAAGCCATCACTGTATGTAACTTAAACACTGCTTGTTTTTTATCTTCACAGCTACCGAGTTAATTTCATGTACTGTTGTTTTATTTATGAAAAATTAATGGTAATTTGCCAGATACACCAGTTATGCTCTAGATTCTGTGCATTCGGGACTAACATGGTAAATACTAGTTAGTGATCATCATTATTCATTGCAGTGATATAATTTTCAGCGTGGTCTACTGGCTAGATTGTAGAATTGTTGTCACTGCTTAAGGAGTGATGGATACCTTTCAAAGCAAGCTAGAGGGATCTTCGCTCGGGATACAGTTGGCAACCATGCACTGTTGATTGAATTATAGGAAAGATATTCAATCTATAGAAAACCTGTGCTATTATCTTTTGAAACAGATGGAGAAAGAGAATCAATAAGGCAAACAGCTAGCCAAGGTTAGCATAGAAAAAATGGGCATTAAAATGGTACGCCATTTGCTGCAAGAGAGCTGAATCAAGAAAAGTAGAAAAAGATACGCTAGACACTAGGCTGCTATTTTTAGATGATTGATGATTGCACTGCTGTCGAGTTTCTTGATGATTGACAGTGAGATGTTGTGTTTTATATGCAGCTTCCGCCATCACAGCAGGTGCGAAGTGGCAGTGTACAACCACAGGTGCCTAGCACGTCAAGTTCTGTAGTGGCACCGTGTACAAGCAGTCACTTGGTGGGCCTGGCTCAGCCCGATCCACTGAAAATCATCCCACGAGGACATGTGCCACATGGTAAAGTTGCACTCGCGTCGTATTCTAAGTAAATTTACAGGTGAAGTTTTATACAAGTGACAGACTGTGCTGAATGATGTTTAGCACAAAATCATTGGCAAGTTGTTTGCAGATAATGGGAAAAGATATGATTACATGCATAAATGTTTTATTTATACTAATTATATGTCATCTACGTAATGCTGGCAGCGTAAATAGCAGAGGTGGTGTCTGCCCGTCTCACATGATTTACTGCAGCTGGAAGTATGCTTGCTGTGGTGGCAGCATAGACTGTTTATTTTTAAGACAGAGGTCACAGCATACTTTGTATCGTTAGCTAGTGACAGTCCGATATGTGTTGTCACAATATTCTTTTACAGTGGGGGGGGGAAGGGATGGAAGGAGAGGACTGTATTGTAGTGATTTATAATTAAAAATTTGATTTGAAAATGTCCAGGCGGTTTCTGTTTTTGCCGTGTCATTGTTATCGTTATTTTTGTGACCACATATTAAATAATGCAGTTTAAAGAAGAGTTTTTGTTGTTGCTTGAAGAACGTTAATATGGTCAGTGGTGGTTGTTAAGGTGCAGCTGCTGCAGCAATTGTATTAGCAGCACCGAGGACACCACGACCGAATCAGCTGTCGGCGGCTGTGGCACAGTTATCGGCAGGTACTCTGCCTCCGTTCCCTCTGCTGCCGGCCGGTGCGAGCAGTTCATCGTCGGCTCCAGGTGTACCTCTGCCGACCCGACCAGTGGTTGCGACGCAGCGACCTGCTTTGTCCACATTGTCTGTGATGCAGTCACAAAGGTGGACAGTGCTTGTGTTTGTAAATGTTTGACTGTGATGGAAATTTAGTGACTTTAATTTGTCACAAGGAAAGAAAGGGTAGAATGGACACATTTTTTCCTAGACGTTGTAACGAATAGCCATGGCTTAGTAGCTGTGATGATTAACTTACATCTGGCAAAGATTGACTTGATTACTGCTGTGAACTTTAATTGCATTAGGAAGGGTGTTCATCCAAAAATTTATTCGGTTTGCCATTATAGTTGCATGGGCATGTTCAAGCTGTGCTTGAGTAGCAGACTTGTGCACATATGAAACAACGGGTCTGTCTTCATGCTGAATGCATTTACAGCTAATGTGGGTTGGTATTAGTACTGGCAGACAACCAAGCATGGTGGTATCACATGAATATAAAATAGCGTCGCCTGAAGTGTTGAGTCAGTATTTCTTTACTGAAGTTGGTTCAAAATTTTAAAGTTTGTTTTACATCTTTAGTGAAATATGCATGTAGATAATGCCAAATCTGTAGGCCTATTATGTTTTTGTGGTGGTATGTGTCTGTTTGTTACATTAACATTTGTTAGATTAGAATTTGTTTATGTTTTGCACGTGCAGACCGGCAGTGTTGAGCAGCCAGTCATGGCCATTGCAAGCCCAGTCTCAGTTGCTGACGGCAGCACAGCCAGCGCCGACCTCTGCCGTCGTTGGCGTACAGTTGTCCCGCAGTCAGGAAGGCCTGATGCAGTCGACTGTTCCACGCCTGCTGACGTTCGGTCATCAGATTCGACAGCAGCAGCAGCAGCAGCTTGCCGTGGTCACTCAGAAACCGCTGCTGTCGTCAGTCACGAGGCATTCAGGTCAGCACTCTGTGTTGATTTTATATGATAACGATAACAACAATAATGACGATGATGTTTATTATACTGAGTTTGTTTATGTGGTTCATTTGATGATTACAGACTGGGTGCCAGGTGGTTGCCAACTCACAGACCACTTTAATCAACTTGCGCTGTAAGTCTGCGGTTAAGCAGCTGCAATCCATATCCAGTCCACTATTGCCATTTCTTATTACTGAGCCCAAAGGCTAATACTCATTTTATCATTCCACTGACGAAGGAAGGCTGTATTAACCTAGTCGCTTCAGTAAGGCTGTGCTGCTAGTGCCAAGGGCTATATATTGTGGTGATCCTATTCGAATATTGCAGAGATCTTTAGTTTTGGAAAGGAGTTGCTGGGTTATCATGTGGCATTGTTGTTGTTTGCGTGATCCCAAGTTTAGCTGTTTGATACAGTACTAGCATGTGACTGACACACACACGACTGTGGCGCTAGCATAATGTTGTGCGATGAAAACCAGGGGCCCGATTTTCAAAGGTTCCTAAGATCTTCCTAAGTCTGTGCTAACTTTATCATAAAATTATCGTAACTTAAGTACTTAGGAAATCTTAAGATTATCCTAAAATCATCATAAACCAATTTTCTAAAATAATCTTAGCACATCGCAAATTTCTCGTAACTTTCTGGTAATGTTATCCTAATTAAAAATAGCAGCCAATCACAAGTGGCGACGGTCTTGCTGCCAGTGTCAGTTGCTTACTTACTTCACGACGAGCGTTTATCATGACATAATTGTCCACAGTGTTTTGATTGTTTTACGTAAATAACAAATAAAACAACTAACGTTTACTAAGCGATGCTTCTTGTTCGTAACTGTAGGTTTTATCGTGACTTTATTGTATCTTTGTGGTGATTTTATTACAATTTTGTCCCACCGTTTGATCGTATTACTGCAAGATTGTTATCGTAAAGTAATGACATAATTTCTTCGCATTTGTACGATACGATTTTTTGAAAATCAGCATGATCACACAACTTTCTCCTAGGATGTTCGTAACTTTGGTTATTGTCGTAATTTTATCTTACAATGTTTTGAAAATTTGGCCCCAGTTATGGTGCATTGTAGGAAAATTTAGGCTGCTGTGCCTTCTGCTTACTGGTAATGACACTTTGCCTGTTTCTCCGTGATGTGATGTTACATAGATATGTACCATACTGAGTGTTCTCTAGTTCTGAAGTGTGGTTTTGTAGAGCTCTGAACTGATTTGTATGTTGCATAATTCAAAGTTAGTTTAATTTTGCAGTTCTCAGTGCTTCGTAGTAGCTTAATTGACCTTATGTGCTAGATTATGTTTCAGATTAGAAAGAAAAAAAAAGAATGTAATTAACTTTTAGTTGTGTATGGTCGCATGAAGCCAAGTCTGTGTGTAGCGAATAGTGTGTTTTATATGAATTTCCACGCGCATGTTAGTGCATTAGATGAATTATTTACAGTTATATATGTCCATTTTTAGAGGGTGTCGTAGTTGGTCAGAACTTCGTTCCGAGCAGCAGTCGTGCAACACCATTAGCAGCTGGTGCTACTATCTCTCAGTCTCATCAATTGGGCAATACGCAGCTAATTGGTATGGATGTCATGTTAATCCATATCAATGTTCAGCAAACTATCTGCTGCCAGTTTTTATTCAACTTGCTTATATGCCTGTGATTTTCAGAGAGATTTGACATGCCTCCGTATGAGTCCTTAAGAGTCGGAGAATTTTTTACACAGAAATTTCAATCCGGATACTCCCGGAAAATCATTTTGATACTGGTTGTTACATGATATTGTTCTGGAAAGTAGTATACAACAGTGTTTTATACTGTAGTGTTTGGGTGCATATAGCAGTTAAAGCCTTTTGAATGGTTATTTGCTTGAAATATAACGAACTCTGAACTTTTTTGTAGATTGCCGATAAGCTTTTTTAAACAACATTATGCACTTAGCTGAGATATGAATTTATGTGACACTGAACTCTGGTTGTTAACATCTGCTATTTCTCTAAATATAATAGTGGCTGGATGTTATAAACATTTTGGGAAAATAATTTGGGTTTGTTGAAATGCTTTGTAAAAGTCTTTAGAATAACAGTTTGCAACCCTGACTGAAGCATAGATGAAATCAGAGTGAAGTATTCACCAAGAAACCATTGGCACTCTTACAATATGTTTTCCCTGATGCAGTATCAAACTAGAACACTGACCTCAATTGAGGATCGAGGTTTCGCCGACCGGCGGCCGTGTTTTGAACTGAAACCCTAACAGTGACCTCTGACCTTGACCTTATAGTCCCATGAGCTATGGTCATAACACATACACATGCAAAAGGTCAAGGTCATTCAGTTCAGAAGTTTAGATTGGAAACAGACGGATGGACAGAGGCGATTGCATTACCTCCCATGTTAACGTAGTCGCTATACATTGAAGGGAAGCGGGAAACACAGTAGTTATCATTTAACTGCATTTTGCTGGTCCATGTTTGTTGATGTAAACACACAAAAATAATTAGATAACACTACGTATTGTTATAATTATTATTGTGCAGGTCAGAGCCATGCTATTAATTTGTCAGCTGCCCCACCGAAGCCACAGAAAATTGTCCTAGCTCAGCCACGGTCAACCGCCATCGCTCCTGCACCAGTAACTGCCGTAAACCTGTCCAAAACTGGTAAGCAGAGACTGTGATAAATTAGCAGATTTTGATTGCTTGTGCATGATAAAGAGTATTTAGGTCTTGTTCATGATGTTCTACCAGTGTTATAAGCTTGTAAAGCTGTTCTCCAGAGAATATCTAGCATCTCAAGTGGACCAGTGCACGGCGTTAAAAGACGTTCTCTTGATACACGCATTGATATTGTTGAGCATGACATTTGTAGATATCATTGTGTTGTAAATAAACTAGAAAGTCATCACTCGAACTCACACTAGCCACTTCGCCAATATTTTTAGCCGACCTTGATAATGGTACCACTAGCAAATTTTTGGCTTGCTGTTACTTACATGTGGTTATCAAAATTCATGTCCACACTTGTTTTCCTCCCACTGATTTTGTACTTTTACCTTTGACCTAGATAGTGTCAAGATAAACTAGCATACCAAATAACTAGGTCAAAGGTCAGTTCTAAAGTTATTGCCCAGATACACAGACACGCCGCTCCATCGCTCAACCTGGACCTAAAGTGGTCAGGTCAGCAAGACTGCTGTTTATAAAACCGTACGACTGAAATTGCTGAAGAATTTGTGCTGTGTAGTCCTCATATTAGCCATGACATTGGCTGGGAAGGGTGGCCAAAATGTCCCTATTTTGTGTTGAGCGAGATGTTTAACCTTAGCTAGCTTAATTAATTTGCTGTTCAAATAACAACAGTTGTATCATACCCTATAGCTGAGATAAGTTACCTTCTACTTTGTTGTGCAGTCAGTTTTCACGTTGTTTACAGGCCAACTGACGTCGCCATTGAATCTCACCCAGCATCGACAGCTGAAACCACTGAGAACTCTATCGTCTGGACTGCCAGCGTCATCGCTGTCTGCTTGCACCGTAGCCCCACTTGCTCTTACTACAAGCAAGTCAGCAGGTTGAGTGTCGTTACTCGTTACTAAAACTTTTATTACTTTTTTCTTAGCGTTGATGAGAATGTTGTTATTGTTGTCATTTGTGTGGTTTTGTTTGACACTGATCGTGAGGCCATCAGCATTGCCACTTGTCGCAAGTGATTCTGTTCTGAGAACGAAACAAATGTAAAAGGTTAACAGCTAACTGAGATTCATTCGCAAAATGGCAGTTAACTGGAGCTGGTGTCATCGTTAGAATCATACTGATACATATAAAACACCCATTTACTGGTCTTTTGTCTGGGACTACCTGGGTGAGCCGGTGCCATAAAGGTAAAACCAATCTGGATTTTACTAAAGCAAGAGACAGTGAGTGGCAGTTGCATCAGCTGGACCATATGCAAGTCTGCACCTCGCCAGTGATAGATAATCATGCCAGCCCCCGAACATTCAGTTTGGATGCCCTTCCTGCCACCCAACCAACTGTCGAGGCACTGAAGGAATTTCATATAGATATTTATACTAGTGTACTTTACCATTTGACTAGTTGTGGTGTGGCTGCGTTGGTGACGGGTCAAGCTGTATAATTTGATGCCGATGAAACGAGTCTCAACTGTTACAGTTGCCCATCTTTTTGTACACAAAGTTGGCTGCTGAGTGTAATAAACTGGCGACATTCGTCAGTCGAACTAAGCCGACAACATTTGCGACAGTCACTGTGCCAGAATTTGGGACAAATTCCAGAGGGAGGTGCCATTGTTTTTGGAGATACAGAATTTGCTTCCAGTACAATGTAGGATAAGCCGAGGGTTTGCCTCTCTGCCAAAATCAGCCTAATCCTTTCAGCCATTTCAGTACTCTACTGGCTTGTAACAGACAGACAGACTCAGGGCCGCAGCATCTACTGCACTAGTATAGCATCATGCGGGTAAAAACTTGAAAGATAATGGCAGATGGTCCATGAGAGGTGGTATTCCATAACACAACCATAAGATTGCCGCCATCTCCATACTGTTGATTGAGGAGACGACTTCTTAGTGCCACATAGCATCATGGCTGCATTGTGTGTTGTAGGAGTCACGAATGTTGCTGTAACGTCTGTGCACAGTGCTGGTCTTATAACGTCACTTGCTGGCAGTAAGTAGAAATGAATTGTTGCAGTTTGCGTCATAATATGTGAAGTTCTTTCCTTAATAGTTTGAGGATAATAAACTGATAGGTTAAGAATTTTTACTAGTATAGTATGAATTAATGTAATTTATGCAAGGAGTTATGTGATACTTCATTATGTTTACAAATTTTGCTGAGGTAATACTATGCTGCATGATGATTGATAGCAGTACTGTTCAGTCATAATGTTATCAGTTGATCAGTTTTTAATACTCGTTGTTTCTTGTCTGTCAGTTGTGCTGATGATAAGGTACAATCTTTGTCCATATTTCCCTGTTCCAGGTCTTTCTGTTGTAGCTCCAATATCCATGTTTTTATTTTTCAAATATTATATAATGTTATCCATCTGCATATGGTCATCTCACTTGATTCCTGTTTCATTTGACATTGCAATAACAAGTGATTATTGATCAGTGTTGTCTGCAACGTATTGCGAAGAAGAAACTACAGAGTCAGTCTGCGCAGCTGGTTTGACACAGCTCATGCACGTGATGAAAAGAATTGTCGCTGCATGGCAGTGCATAATAAAATAGTTGGAAAGAGCCTATAAGGACACCTATCACAAGCAGCAATGCCACTTAGTAGAGTGTATATATGCAATTTCCTAATATTGCGTGGTGGAGAGCTAGCATGTTGGCATTATTAAATCAGTAATGTGTGTCTTACAACAGTGGTACTTTTCGCTTTATGACAAAGGCATCCTTTTCATAACAATTAAGTAGCGCCAAAAGGATTTATCTAACTTATCTCATGACAGCTGCAGCATTGGCCTACGGCACGTTCTTTATTGTTTTCACCGATAAGTGTGAAATAGGTAATTAGGTCATCGGAAGTAACTTTGCATGGATTTGATGAATTCATGCACTGTACCAATTTTGTACTGGAAGGGGAAAAATGATAGTTGTATTGGAGCTGTAGCTATGCCAGTAATAAAGGCAATGATGCTGACAGTTATGATGTTGTATTGTGAAGCTGCAAAGCCGATTGCTGTCGTCACCGGACCTCCAAGTCATCACGTGCAGTCTGCCAGCGACGTAAAGCATCACATCAGTTCCATGTTTTCTTCGCATTTAACGTCAGTTGCAACTCCACCACACACGCAGCCCGTCCGCCTCACTGCGGCTCATAATGCCGTTCTCCTCGGAGCCTACGGCCTAGCTCCGCCGCATACTGCTCCTACTGGACTACCAGTCACACTGCACCCAGTTTTGCAAGCAGTCGACACAAGACAAATGGCTGACAGGTCAGTTATTATTTGGCTTAAATAATTTCAGTGAGTGTAAGTTGAATACCTGGTTATTTCACATGCTCTGCGACAGCTTTGTGTCCGAGCGTGTAGTAAACGCCAGGAAGATAGAACGTTGAGTCTTGTTGTTTGCGCTGCTGTTCTAATATGCAGTTTGTAAACTCCATCGCTCATCAACACTCTCTCCTATATGGTAGACAACATCAGAGGTATAACGTTTGGAGGTCAAGTGGAAAGATAATCAGAACTGTTCTGTGTGTTGTGTTGTGTATGACGGTTGTCCAGTGCACAGTGATACAGAGATGTAAGCAGTTCGGTTTAGTTTTGCGTTTCTTTGTTTCTTTGCCTCGGTTTGTGTTTTGTGTTAGCATGAGTATTTTGTGTTGTTGTGTCAGTATCAGCTAAGAGATTGGCTGTTACGAGCATCTCCGAAATCAAATATTTAGTGTCGAGTGGGACGCAAAGCCTTAACTGGGCTTAAGTTTCTTGAAGTTTCTAATAAGTTTAAAGTGTTGTAGTAATTGTGCAAGATCAAGAGAATCACTGCTGCAGCAGTTCATTAAACCCATCACCAGCATTCTTAACAAATCGTTAATATTTGAAAGTATTACTTTTTGATCTTCGGTTCTGCTGCATGTGAAATTTTCGACTTTGTTTCAGACCTCCAACGACTCAGTCACTTATTGGTCAATACCC
>Ga0209366_1000384_pt1 | contig 10371 bp, 7 predicted proteins | sample WorMetmaBAHAMAS2_FD_187391 | JGI IMG/M metagenome (GOLD analysis project Ga0209366, IMG submission 187391) | Marine gutless worms symbiont microbial communities from Max Planck institute for Marine Microbiology, Germany - Inanidrilus... | ecosystem: Host-associated > Annelida > Digestive system >...
GGTGTGAGGATCGTTAGCGGCTGAATGTTTAGCTAGGTTACCGTCAGACCGGGACGGTCTACACCCGCCGATCTGGTTCAGTCCAGATTCAGCCAGACTGGCCCCCGATCAGTGTCAGAACTAGAATCGGTTCTAACTCTAATACTTAGGTGAGCTGCTATCCTAGACCTTCCGTTTTCGGTGAAGTGATAATGTTAGCATTCTTTACATCGATTGCTCTTATTTGTGTTACTATTGTAAGCAGAATTCTTGTTATTAGCTTCAAGATAATCATTTATTTAGTGAGTAACTGAATATATTATACATGATGATGAAGACAGTAATTGTAGTGAGCATTTTAAGACTGTACAGAAAATATTTATGTGAGTAACAGTAAATATGCAAGAGTATAGCAGCAGTGCTGCAATTTACTGATGTCAATGTGGAGATTTTAGCACACAACCGAAGATGTTGATGTTGATAATTAGTTGTGTACGTAGTTACGATGCTAGCATAGCACATTTGGCCCTTGGGCAGTTCTGCACTTCACAAATAATATTAACGTATAACGTAAAATTTTTGTTATTACTTTTGCAGAGTGTACAGAGTTATGAAAGAATTGTGCTGTTCAGACTTGGACTACTTCTGGCATCACGTGGACCTGGTATGTTTAACAGGATAGGCCTATCAATATTATGTGCTATATGACTGGATAAAATTTGAACTTTTATTTATATTTAGAGAAAGCTTAGACTTTCTGACATAATCCACTTGCATTTTTCTCAAGTGATGCAGTTTTATCATTTCCATTTATCATTAATTGTACTAGATTGTATTGTTTGTTGAAAATTATTTATTTGATATTTGTATGTTGTTAATGCAGATATTTATGTAATTAGCCTAGATACTTTGCTGCTGAAAGGAACTGATCCTATCTGTTGTGGTTATTGATCATGTACAAATTAGACTATGTTAACTTAGCAGCCACGTTAGCAACCAAGCTACTAGCTGTCTAACCAATCACAGCAAACTATGTCATTGGTGATCACCAATGACGGATGAGGAAAGAGGGTCACCCAGTGGACATTGTGCACGTTGCCAGTAGCTTACAATGGCTGTGGTTCTTAACATAACCCATTAGATAACCTAGGAATAAAGCTGTTAAAAGTTGATTTTTTGTCAATAATGGGCCACAGCTGGTTTTGCAGTATAGTTGTATGAAATGGATCTGTCAGATAATTGATGAGCCTGGCTTTGGTGTATTTTGTGGTAGAGTACTATATCTGTGTGTGTCGGTAGGATATATAGTGGTTCTGCCATGCATTGACACGTGGACAAGAGTTGATTTAAGAACGAAGGCTTTCAGTGTCCCACCACAGAAGGTCTGGTACCTTTTCCACAAGATATACACATGCAATATAAATGTGTTTGGGTATATATTTTACATTTTTTAAAATGTTTCCTAACATGTTTTACCAGTTAAATACAATCACTACATTAATTTGCCTCTAACTAAACACAGCTTATTTGCATTTTCCTAAATAAACCGTGTTTAGCCTGATGCTTATGTAGATTTCTGCCTTCACACATTCCGCGTATTCCTAATATGTGGTCTTTTTCATCACCTCCATCATAACTGTTAACAGTTATTGTTTTTCTTTTTCTTGTTTTCTACACTATGTATTGTCAGTGGTTTAGCAGTCTTGTACTTAGGCCACTTTAAATAACTTTAGTGCAGTGCATGCTATGTCCATCATCTTGAGAAAGACCCAAACTTTTCATACACTCTTTAACACTATCCCACTGCGATTTATTCTTGCATTTCTTCTGTGAGACTGTATCATCTCTGTCACTGCTTACAGTGTTTTGTCTAGTCAGTAAATCCAAACCATCTGAGGCTCACTGGTTCCTATGCTTCTGTCTGGGCTATGTATACCATAGTTGTTCCATACATTTGGAACAAAAATAAAAAACGTTAAAATGAATGTTTCCCCTCAGAAATGTCTTTAAATGATAAAAAAATTTTCTTCAGAGAATAAAAATGTTTGTTTTTACAACATGTTTGTTTCCTCAAAGATAAAAAATGTTTTGATCGCATGGAACAGCTATGACATTAACATGCAGTGTTTTGTTTCTAGGTTATAACGGCAGACGGTGCTACGATTGAGATGGGCGCAGATGTGTATTTCCGCGTGTACGATGCGGTTCTGTCCGTCACTAATATTCAAGATCTCAACTACTCCACGCGTGTGATATGTCAGACCTCACTGCAGAAGCACATTGCCAAGAAGAACCTCGGCGACATTGAGAATGACAGACAGACCATTGTTAACTCACTGCAGGTACTTGCAGATGTTGAAAATGACCATCACTAATTAAGTACTCGCACTGTTTGAGAATTGCACACGGACCATCACAAATTTGTTTCAGGATGCAGGTAGTTTTTAAATAACATCACTGGCTAAGTTTCTACTTGTAATTTATTAAAAGTGGCAGACAGCCGATCGATGATTCACTCCGTGTAGTTATATTTATCTTAGTTCCGACTTAACACAGCTGGAAATAGGAAGTCGAACTTGATTAGCTTGCTCCGTAGCAGTCAGAATTTTGCAGTGTCCAGTATCTTTCGCATGTCATTTTAGTGTCCACATGTCTGTAGCTTTATTTTTGTTTAGTAAAATGAGATATTAACCAGTAACCATCACTAACTTGCAACTGATGATGAAACATCCATGGTTTTACTGAGTTCAAGTTTGGTGGACAATTAAGATAAGTTGATGTCATGTTTCGTATATGGACAATGCTGCAGGTTGATATTAACATGATGACACGCACTTGGGGTGTGGAAGTCGGCAAAGTCGAGCTGTATGTAACACTTGCTTCATTTCACTGTATTTTTTCAACAGTTACAAGACACCAGTGATAGCATAAATATATGCCTTTCTGACAAGAAGCAAAATTAGTAAAATGATATTAAAATGACTGCCTTTGTGGCCAGAAAACTACACCATTGCCTGTAACTCTGCCAAATGCTAACAGATTTTCAAACAAAATTTTACTGTCAGCTCACTAGTAAATTTGCAATAAAATCATCATTAAACATTTTACCACAGCTTAACCACATAGCTACACTACCTTGTGAAATCTGAGTATTCCAAAAATTGTCGTGCTCAAGGACTGAGTGCAGCAAACTGTGGTATTCAGCCACTCGCGAAAGTCATATAAAAATACTTGTTAGTTTGATGTTTGTTGATACTGGAGAAAAAATAATCTGCATAGTAATGTAATAAGAGCAAAAACAGTTTTTGTCTATCATAGGTAAGTTATGTGGCCACTTATTTATTTTTAAGCAGGACACTTCAAGGTGAACATGGCACTCAAGACAAGCCTTTTTATCTGTAAGGTTCTCAAATGTTTACCGATTTTAATTTTTTTCACTGCCAAACTTAGCGATAAATACATATTCAAGTGATAGCTAAAGAGCCTACCACACCTTAAATGTGCACCTACAATACCTTGTGATCTATCATTTATACATGTTTCGGGTTGTCGGTATTTTCAAACCTTAATATTTAACAAGGTAGTGTAGCTAGTAGCTATGCCTTTAAAGTGTGATGGGATATTTAACAATAACTTTATTGCAAACTTACCATGGACGAATTTTGGAAATGGTTTGCATTTGGTGAAGTTATGGACAAAAGTCTAGTGTCCTGGTTTTTTGACTCACAGTATAGTAAGATGTTGCAGTTTTTGGCCACAAGATTGGATTATTACTGTCGTGTCACTGCTGCATTGTGTGAGTGACATTTTGGCATAGTGGATGTTGGTTATGTCAGCTAAGGTACTCTACACTGAGTCTAGCTAGTACTGAGATGGATAACCTTTGCATGTAACCAGTGGGATGCTAAATGAGTACCAGCCAAGGGGCAGTGGCAGCGCTCTGTGGCTGGGAAGGTAACCGTAGGTTTGGCATCGTGTTACAATGTCAGTGTCAACGTTAGGATCTTTGATATAGCCCTCCTTCTGATGTTATCCTCAGAAGAGCTAGTCGGTGCTGTTTGAAAATGGAAGAGTTGTCAATGCTCGAGTAAACTGTTCTGGATTATCGGACACTTTCCAAATGTGCAGTGGTAGCTTGTTCCACTGCTTTGGCCCAAACGCAGAAAACCCGCACCACCGAATCTGTCGGTATTGGAGCGTGGCATGACCAGGTCGCCATGGTCGACAGAACACAGTTGCAGTCAGTGCTCATCTGCACTGACTGAATTAGAGATCTCTTGCTGATATGTCGGTGCTGAAACGTTCAGACAGTTGCAGACAACCATACAAATCTTGTACGTGATGTGCTGTCGCGGACTGTGTAGCGAATCAGACATTGTGATATATCTATCTACGGCCTCAGTGGCCCAAGGAATGGAGATCAGTACTTGCCTACACACCTGTAAGAAATATGGCATCCTTTAACTGCATAGCATATTAGTTATCGTAGAGAATTCTGTTGCATCATGTAGTTGGGCCCATTCTATGGGGCCATAGCGGTCCCCTCTGTCACGCGTTGTCATTGTCGTCATCGTCGTTGTTGTTGTTGTGGACATCGGCGTGTGGCGGCTCGCAGTGGCGAATGGGCCCAACATTTTTCAAATGCTTCTTGTTATATAAATTGTCCTTGATCTAGGATCGAGGTTAGAATGATGCATCCATTACCATACACCACACCGACACATGCTGGACTCTTCCATTGCCACTGGCCTCATCCACGCCACGCTGCCCCACCGAACTAGTTCACAGCTGATGAAATAACGGTAAAACTACTATCACAGTCATCAGTTAATAATCAACCCTTGATCTTGACCTATGACCTTGACTTTCAGTCACAGGTGAGCTAGGGTCACGAGCCAAGCCATACGTGTACAGGTTTAAAGGTCAGTTGGTTCAAAATATAAACGAAAAAACAGATGGATGAATATTTGGACAGTGAGGCAGATGTGACCAATTGCTTTGCCTTCCCAGCTAACTTGTTCGGTAATAATGTGTGTGTAGGTCTGCAGTGAAGGTGATTTCGCAGCCGAATCCTCAGTTTGGTCATGGCAATGATAACCCGCTGAGCGTGCTGGGACAGGCCCTGTTCCCAGCTGGCAGCAACAATGCACCGATGGAGCAGCTACAGCAGTTCTATAGGCTCGGCGTTCAGGCGATGAGCAAGGCACAGTCGGCCGGCGGCGAAACACGCAGTAACTCTGCCTCCGTAACCACAGGTCTGACAGCCTCCCTATGATAATGTTGACGATGATGCTGCTGATCTATATCTTGGTTATAGCTTGTGGTGATGATTTGCTGAATGTGACAACATGATTTGATATCATAAGTGTGCCAAATGTGCACTTTTTCGCATATAAATGGTAACAGGACACAATAAGACAGTTGAGATTTTGCTGCCAGTCCAGTGCTGCAACCAATGAGTCCCGGACTCCTTTACACGTCACTATATCTGCCATTATGTGCAAATGAGTAATAAGACCCACCGTACATGACATTGCAGTGCCGCCAAAGGATGAGCAAGTTGAGGCAATAGATAACACAGCCAGAAAATTTTGTGGTTTTGGGTGCAGACATACAGACACGCTCATCACAATATCCGACTGCCCGACCAGCGACAGAGTAAAATATGACAAAGAGATTATATTGCAGAACATCGCAATGCCCAGACGATGTAAGTGTTGGTATACATATCCACAGATTATTGAAGTAGTACAGCACGATATCATCATGAATGTTTCCAGTTATGACTTACGATCTCTTATACGTATAGGACAAGCTTTCACATACTGACGGCAGCAGACCTGAAGAAACCCTCAGAATTGAGATCAGAATGTCATTAAACAGTACGTTGATTTTTGGTTGTAAATCATCGGATATAGCGTGTAGCATATGATGATGACGTGACGTTGCTAGGAGACCGGAAGCTGGGGCCGCCAGTGAGTGGTACATCTGACAGACTGATGGCAAGCATCAAGCCTCTACTCAGCAGTCAGCTCGTCGCCGAGTTCAGCTGCATCTACAAGTTTCTCGTGATGGACGAACTGCAGGCAGTTCACGTCTACTATCTCGACCTCAAGCATGGTTGGTACACTTCCACTTCTGTCCGCTATTTTCGTCTAACTAGAAACGCCAGCAGTCACATCACCGTGCATTTGATAACACGTGTGACTTTAACCTGTAACCTTTTGACTGCATTTTCTTAGCATGGCTAGTGGCTGCCATGGCCTATATGTTGCCAAGTTTGGCATTGATTGCTCAAGTTGTTTTTCTATCAGAGTGCCGACACACACATACTAAGACAGTCACATATGCCAATGATCACTCTACCCACACATCATCTACTGCCGGCGTCGGTAAATAGGAGTGATTATTCTTTTATGTTCATCATACTGATGGCTTGGCAAGCTTAAATGCAGATCTGTGAGTTGCCCACAACACTGAAAGGAACGGAAAATATCGATAATTTTCAATCAGCGCTTGGTTGGTTGACAGAAAGCGCATCCAGCCCGTGAAAAAAACTTGCTGCACAAATCCCAAAAGTTGTTTTGCAAGACCTGTCCTGACATGGAGTAAATCTGTAAACCGAAAAAAAGAAAGCTGTAATTTATGGTGGATATAGTTCACGGCTTTTGAGGAGAAAAATGTATGATTGTTTTGGGTTTCTGCAATGAGACGCTCATCCATCCTTCTATTGTGATTTCCTGGAACCATATCGATCTTGAAGAAAAGGGAGGACTGCAAGGATGTATTATGTCAAAGACTGGACCGGATTGACATTGGAGAAGCAGGTACTGCTTTCAAAAGCTGACAGATGGACATGGAGAACAGCCGTCAATTATGCAGCCAACTCTTGGATCGAGGACAGACAGAGGCAGGGCAAGGCAAAGAGAATCTGCCACCGGGATGGAGCTGTAATTTGCTTACCCTGGTGAAGTGTAGCCACGTCAATGATATATCACCAGGCACACCGTCATTTGCTTGCTTTTATAGGCTGAGTGGATACCAGTGTTAGCTGAATGTATATCAGCCCCATATCCCCTCGGCCAACTGGTATTTGGATGCCCTCATGGTCTCATACAATTGCCTTGTGATCAAGCAATGCACTGATAGCTTGATAGTGATCCTGCCTGGAATTACAAGTGTGCCAGATGGCCAAAGAAATGGAGCCATCTTGCTTTAGTAAGAAAGCAAACTGGAGGACATCTGGTTGTCTCCCTGACAGAAGCATTTTTGCACTGCGCAAGTAAGGGTTAAGATGATTCGCATGTGCTGTGTATGCATGTTTTTCCAGGTGATGGCGGTGTCGGGCTTGGCGACCCGCCCCTCGGCAATGCAGACTCAACTTTGTCGCTGACCGTGAAACTCCTGCAGGAGCTGATGTCACAGCGGGTCAGTGCGTTTGATGCGTACATGGCTGGACATCTCACCATCGCCGGTGACCTCAAGACGGCGATGAGACTCGGCCAACTGTTTGAGATGATCAACCATGCCACTGCCCTGCATGCACCTGCACCATAGATACACAACTGCGTCACCATAGAGCAGTGTGTAGTTGATGTGGAGTTGCCGCTAGTTGTGCACTACTAGTCGGTGATGTTTGTGCTGTGCTCATTGTGGAAGGCAAGGTCTGCCACCGGCTAAATCAAATCAAATAATAAAAAAACAAATTTTATAGTGCCATATATCGGCCAGCTGTTACTATTGTTGTCCAACCTGCTCACAGTAGCAGTAGTGCAGAACGATAGTCGTTTTGATTCTGACTTATTATATTTGTTTCAGTGAAAGGACTTTGATATAGTAATTATTCAGTTTATATCACTGCATACATATTAGAAGTGTCCAGTTATCGTGTTTGGCATTGTTGCTGCAATATGATTATTTGTTTAGCTTTTGTCATGCCCGACCTTGAACTGTCATGTAATTAGGTTTAAACGGTTAAAATTATTTGCCACACACAATGTCGCGTTTGTTGTTAAGCACATGGTAGCATGCATATCCTATATTTGCCGAGTATTGGATTTGGAACGTTTTAAAATCTCAAATGATTTTAAGGTTCACTCATGGCATTGATAATGATGTTGTTTGATAGACGGACATATGACTTCCTATTAGCATTCTATAGTATCTGTGTACCTATCTTTTCTGTCATTTTTGAGATCATGCTAGGATATTAGCCAAAATTGACCAATTTTTCCTAGTCTCACCAGTGTTTGGCAGCCCCTTGTTGATGGCGATTTTTTAATAATTTGGCAGAGAGCTTCATTGTGAGCAAGCTGGAATGGCAGTTGCAGGTTCAGCTTCTAGTTCAGGTTGTTGTTGTTATTGTTATTCACTGTATAATAACTCTGCACAAGTTGTTCACTGTCACCAAGTAGTATAAAGTGGTACAGGTAAATGGACGATTACTTGCTGTGGTTGGGAAGGCAACCGTAGGTTTTGCATTGCACTGGCCAGCGTTACACCGTCACCCACAAACTCAAAGCCTAGAAAAGGGAGATGAGCACATGCCTACTCAACCTATACCTTTGTGAGGACGATGTGGCTTTGTTTGCTTGTTTATATCGTCCAAATACTCTCTACTTAGCTAGTCAGTTGTTAAATATTTATATAATTTTGTCAGCAGTTTGGAATTCTGCGTCCGTCTTGTAAGTGTCGTGAATGTGCGGACTTATGTTTACTGATGTTTTAATAGTTTTTTTTTCCAGTATCATAAACTATTCCATGTTGTCCGTTTCTAGTCTAAGTGTGATGATGTTTATGGTCGACGTTAATTGTCTGCGAACAGGCCAAGTTGACTTAGCAATCTGTAAACTGTTTGCGCTGCATTTTATGGAGACATTTTCTGCATGCTGGCTGCTATTAGAGAATTAGTACTGTGTGTACTTTGTGCTGGCTATACATCCAGGATGTCAGTGTTTCATCAAAACAGTGACAGCTTCCCAGTGGCTAGCTTGACAAAAGGGGGAGCATGATGTCGGGGCTAGTAGGAGATAACATAATATGAACTGGCATACCATCAAAATAGCACACTGTCTTGCTATTTTTGTAGTTAACTGTGACAGTGTCAGTTGCATCTGTTTTGCCAAATGCATCATTTTAACTACAGTACACCAAAATACGCTTTCGTCCGGGGTCTACCTCGTGGCACTGTAATGTGAATGTATCGTACGAGCGGCTGAGGGATTGGACTCGTCTGCAGTGTGCATTGCACAGCTATCATGAGTCCATTCTGTGCCATGAGGGGTGCGATACAGCCTGTTCTTAAATTTTTATAACAGTCTTGTTGTAACATTATTACTAGTCGTTTGGCTCTGAGCCACATAATTATCTTTTACCATAACATAATATACAAATACAAATAGAATTTGTAAAGCGCCACTCTACAAAATAGGTCAGGGGCGCTAATACAATAAAAACTAGAAATGCGTGGCAAAGCCTAGTATAGCCCGCTCGACGCCACATTGTCACCCCCTAGCAAGTAGTAGCAAACGAAAACCATGCTACCATCTGGCAAACGTGCACAGAATGCATGTAGTATCAGTTTGCCTTCATTATGGCAACATTATTTAGTTGCCATGGCAACGTCTCTTGACAAATTGGAAAATAAGGTACAGATCCATCATTTTCACGTGAAACGCTTTCATATGGTGAAAATATTTCGAAAATCCATCCAGTATGTCCGGAGATATTTGACAAAATATGCATATTTTTGGCGGTGTCGTACCTGACGTTCTCAAATGAGCTCCATTATCTCTGGGGTTACCCAGAGAAGTTCACCAAATTTTTACAGGATATAGCCAAATCATCTCCGCTGTTAATGCATACATATAGACGGTGACATTGCAACTCGTTTTCGAATGATAGTGCAAACAATGCAAGTGGTATCAGTCGGCATTCATGACATTTTCCCAGAATCAGTTGATTGCCATGGCAACGTCCCTCGACAAATCGGAAAATAAGGTACAGTTCTATCATCTGCACTCAAAGCGCTTTCATATGGTGAAAAGATTGTAAAAATCGGTCCAGTATATCCAGAGATATTTGACTAAATATGCCAGTTTTTTGCCATGTCCTAAAAAAAGTATACAAATGAGCCCCGTTTTCTCTGGAGTTACTGGACCACAGTTCACAAAATTTTTACACGATATAGAGGCATCATTTGTGCTGTTAACACGTACATTGAGGTTGCGATATCCCATTCCGTTTCGGATTGACAGAGCGATAAGTGCAGTGGGGTAGGTAATTTTGCCCCATTTTTGCTATTAAATTGGTTGCCATGGCAACGTCCCTTAAGATATTGGAAAAAGGTCGGATTGATCATCTGCAATTCAATACTTACCATATGGTGCAAAG
>Ga0209366_1000386_pt1 | contig 10349 bp, 8 predicted proteins | sample WorMetmaBAHAMAS2_FD_187391 | JGI IMG/M metagenome (GOLD analysis project Ga0209366, IMG submission 187391) | Marine gutless worms symbiont microbial communities from Max Planck institute for Marine Microbiology, Germany - Inanidrilus... | ecosystem: Host-associated > Annelida > Digestive system >...
CCCCACTGTCCTCAACCACCAGGCGACTACAGGAGACCTCAAGGGCATGCACTGACTAAAGGAAAATGGTGCTAAGGTACAGTCGGCTAATACCGGTATCCACTCAGCCTGGACGAAGGCCAATGATGATGTGCCCTGGCAATGTGTCATCGACACGGCAACACTCCATTAGACGGATGCTACTAAAGAAGAATAATGAACTGCCCATTGTGAATAAAGGTGTCTATGTTTTTACAGGCCTCGAGTCTTACTTTTCCCCAATCAACAGCAACTTAAAAGTGTTGTACATCAACTTGGTTGACCAACATAATAGTCACAAAGTGATTATGTCGGTCGTCAACGCATACCTTTCTCTCAAGTTGGTCATAGTTCCGCCGGTCATCGGACACAGCGATGACGGAACTGGCGGTAGCGCCATGTGCGGAGTGATCGCCACGCAGATCATCAACTTCAGCTGTATCGCCGATCTCGCCGGCACTGTCGTCCAACGTACCACCTAACACACCCGGACAAGTAGCTGTGCACACCTCTGCAGTCTGCTGGACACACACTCATCACGGTTCAGACGGAAAATTATTGTTACTCGAACAAAGCTTGTTTTCAGTCCTCGTGCCATCCACGTATGAGCACCAACTGTCTGGAATTCCCTTGAGAACACCATTCGTGACTCACAAAACTTTTCGACATTTAAATGACATCTCAAAACACATCCCTTCCAGACAGCCTTTAACATTACCCGCTAACGAGCATCTCAATGCAACTTGATTCCTTTTGACTTTGGTGCTATATAAGTAGATGACTTACTTACTTATTTAACAAGTGCTCTTCAAATAACAGTGTTGAAGCACAGAAGGAAACTTATAGTCAGCAGCCCAGCCTGGCCTCATTCTTCTTAAATCAACCACCAAACTCTTCACACCATTGCCGAAATCTCACACAGTTAATAATAACAATTACCCGCATTGCATTTCGCCCGTCTCTCATATGCTGCCGGCTCAACAAACTACCTGAAATCGGCAACAAACAATACAGAAACCAATGCACACAAGATGCACAGCAGCAGCAGACTCAATACCTGCAGCTGTAGAGGCAGCTTCACGTGGTTTCATCAGCTCCAACTCAGCCGTCACTTCCGCCAGTTTCCGCCGCAGCTGCTCAACTTCGTCGCACTTTTCCGACTCCTTCAACGAGTCCCACACATCACACACACAAGCATTTTTAGAGTTACAACAGATCTTGGTGCTGATTCAGACAATGTAAGATATAGCGAATTAAAGTGTCCTGCTGCCCACTGACTATGCTTTCTGGCGGTGATCTGTAAGAACTTCATCATGCACAAGATGACGCAATAAATTGGCTGGACCGAAGGATGAAGAAAGCACTCATGAGACAGATACATGGACAGATCTGCCAATGGACTTCTAAAGGACTGCTGTCAGCAGCCTCTACCGTCCATAATGTTCATCTGCTTAAAGCCCACGAAAGTAACGTGTTACCTCAGTCTGTACAGCCGTCTCCTGCGTGACTATGATGGCGCGGTCACACTGCTGCAAGAACCTGTGCGAAGCTGCTTCACCAGGTGATGGTCTCCTCCCCTCGATGCCTTCACCTTCCAGTGCCGCATAATCAGTCTCTCCATCCTCGTCCAACGGAAACAGCGCATCGCCTCGGAAACCAAAGTCGCGGAAACTTGACAGACCACATTCTGCACAATACACGGAATACACGTGCATGCTACTATCACTTATAAATTATTGTCCGTTGCTCAACCGACCTACCTCTATCGGTTACTTCATCGTTACGATCCACCTCAGCCTCTTTGTTCAGATGATCAGAATTTGTTAACTTTACCTACATCATTTGAGTTTGGTAGACATGTTTTAAACTATTCTGTTCCCTTAGTATAGACATCTTGAAGTCCCGCCTTAAAACCTACCTATTTACTGAGTCTTAACATGTCGCTTTTGCCACCTAGCGACCGCCTGTGCCTCAAATTCAAGCCTGTGGTTTGACCACTGCACGCATTATAAATATATGAATGTATTGTACGTATGACAGCTTAGCAGCCGTTCACTAGCTGAACCTCATCAATTTGGTTCAGCCTCAATTTTTAGCACGACGTGCTGATACAAAGCACAGCATGTTGCACTCATGCTAAAGGCATCACGTCCATCTATCTATAACATTCAATTGTCAGCCGATCTCTTGGCTAGTTCTGCAAAAACGCCAACCATGAAATGTCATCCACTTGTCTCAGTATTTCTTTGTCCACTGACTATCAAGTGCTGGGAATGTTGAACTCTCTTTACAGCCAAACTCTGACCTACAAACTCTAACACAGGTAAGAAGTGGTTAGACTACTATGGCAATCGGTGTTTGCTGGTGCTGGGCAACGGGTCTGGATTTCTCTGCCTGCTTAACTGCGACAACTGACTCTCTAAACAATTCAAGTAGCAATTTTAAATACTCATGTTTTTGGTAACGGGACAACGGCACTTTGTGACATTTGTTAGGTAGCGCAGTTCAGAAATACTCTTACTTACTTAATTAGTTATATTGAACACAGCGTAAAAACACATTGAATCAAAAGGCTTTATCACCACTACTCTCTAAACCCAACAAGATGACTTATCTGTTGGTACAATAAACACGACATGCACTGCTTAAATATTTACATACTTAACTTGCTGGTAACAATGTCAACCATTTCTGTTTACATTTGTTAACAGGAAATCTCAAATGACTGCTGTGAAAAGTTTTTTTGTTAACGCCAAATTCCTCGGTCTCCAAAAGCAATTTTGGGAACTTCCAGTTGTGACGGCACCTGCAGATGGTACTACTCAATTCACTATGTACAATTTCCCATTAGTGTTCTACAGCATCTAATGCATAGCTTGCACCATTTTGGTTTGAGATTATTGCTTCCGAATTGTGAAATTTCACACTTTTTCATACCTCACTTGTCTTCCTATGCAGATTTGTGATCTCAGGATATTATGATCCAAGTCTGCTTCCACAAGCAGGTAGCCAAGATCTATCCTGTCATGTACCAACTTTCACTTTTTATTCCACTATGTTATCACAATCCATCAACTTTACAAACAGATGACAGACAATGTGACATGCTATACTAAACAGCAGCACGTCACGCAAAATATTCCGTTAGCCATGTAAACTGAATTTAATTGGATTTCTCAATGCCAACAATGGCAGATCATGTTCAATATGTTCTGCGCAGTAACAGACTTATCATAGGAAGGATACAACAGCGCCCTTGTGTACGAATATCCATTTTTACATTAGTGTCTATAAACTAGAAGCCACAAAAGTAATAAGTGATGAGTGATGTCAGCAGTGATAAACCAGGGTGCAATGGGGTGGGTGATTTAGAGCAGCATTCACTACATTCAGGTTTTTGCTTAACTGGCTTTTGCTCAGTTTTCCATTGTTACTTGGACTGTTAGGCCAAATTTTCAAAAACAAAACTTTTGGATATGAGAAACAGCCATCTTGAGCCTAGGCAACAGTGAACAGTGTATTACAAGTTGCCTGCCACCAATCATTACAATTTAAATATTTAAAAAAACAGACCGTAATACAAAGATTATCACTTTTTCTTCTAAACAAATAACTTTTGCAGTAGTTTGGAAGACCTGCTCAGAGGATCCGACCACCTTCGGTTAAACTAGCAATGCACAATACAGCAAACTACATTTCAGCTTCTGTTCTGGCTAGTCTGTTATTTGCAACAAAGGTCAAGGTAAAGATACAGTTAAAGTGGTGGTTTACCTGTGTGCCGACCGCGAACTCCCAGAAAGTCGTCATTATCGCTGTCGTCACTGTCTACCTCCGAGAGCCGTGACAAGGCTCCGCCGGCCCACGTCTCACGCCGCTTGTTACGTGCCTGCATTAACAACACCGCAGATGACAATAACACAGCATTCAATCGCTTAGTAAATCAGCCAATACATCAGTCAGTAACCAACCATCATCTGCCATCCGATTTACTGCTGGACTCTAAAAAAGGGATACGTTAAACTGCAGTACGGTAACTAAAGTAAAGTAACCGAGTACATCAGACTGCAACATGCCTTACTCTACGGGAACTTGCGTGCCATATGTGATCACCAAGTGTCACCTGCCACCCAGCAGAGTGGACATCCATTCCCTGCCTTTACCACAGCCAATTATAGCTGGTATTTTGGTTGTTGACAGCAGAGGGATGCAATACTGATCTCACCTGTCTGTAGTGTCTCTCCGAACTGGTAAAATTTATGTATTACTGACACGCCCAGCAATACTTTTTAGAACCTTGTGTCTGAGAATGTATCTAACTAAACTGAACCATAGCTTCAGATCCTTCACGGGCCTATCGGCCTGGCTTTTGTATTACGCAGGCACTTCTTGTTGAAAAAATACACCGAGGATCATGCTGATGATCAACGCCAATGTGTATACTGCTGCAAACGTGACGGATTATTTTACAGTTCACGCAGTTCACTTGACGAAAGCAGACTCAGCGCTGGGTGGCTATAAATGCTACATCAAGCCTGATAACTTGGCTGAAAGTCTTTTCTCACATTGTTGGTCGGCCTGAAAGCCAACGCCGATCAAGGCAGTGGGGTAACCACCTGGAAGGACATGCTTCGTCGTGCCCACGGTCCTTCTCGACAGAGGCTGGAGACGGAGAACAGCGACGTGAGGCGCTTCAGCTGTTCCTGGTTGACTCTCTCGAGTTCACGCTCGAGCTCTTCCTTCTGCCGATCCGAGGTGTGCTTCTCAGTCTAACAAACACACAGACGCAATCTAGCAGCGACACGTACACTGACCCGCAACTGGTGATTAATGTGCATACAACTCACAGTCACACAGGATCATACCACGCCATTTTGGGATCAATTAAATCAAATACGAAGGAGTTTTGTACAGTGTCGTACGTCACAAGCACATGTGTTGTGATGACTATTCTCTGTAAGCTAAATAGCAGTTCAGACTTCCAATCACGTAGAAGTACTCGTAAGTCCGTCCCGTTTATAACTATCAGACAGTGAGTTCTGGGTAGCTAATGCGCCAAAACAGAATGCATTCGGCAACAAATCAAACGAATCTGAAGTACGATTAGACGACTGCAGTGTCCACATACAAGCCAACTTCAGGCTTAGATCTAACTGGATTTTTGAGAAAAAGCCTATGGACCAACAATCGGGATTTCATTTAGCAGATTACGAGGATCAATCTACATCCAAAACATAATACAAACATGTTTAACACTTGACTTGTTAAACTGCTACAAAACAGTAAACTGACATTCACTGAATGAGACAATCATGCAGCTAATACTGCAAGGCAGTGCTTGAAAATCTTCAATCGTCATGGATTTTTACCTGCTTCCACAAAGGTATGCACTCACCGATCAGCCTTTATCTGTTGCCAACATTGACAAGTTAATCATACCTGGTGTTTCTCCTAGAAAACAACTCTTGTATATCATACCTGCATGCTCTGCAATCTGACATTCATCTCCATCAACTGCTGCTGCAAGTTGCTGATGACTGGGTCGGTGTTGGCGTTCGTCAGATTAACAATCGGCTTGTTTGTTATCTTCTTCGCACTCGTCGCAAACTGCAAACACGCTAACCACCACTAATACTGCCACGTGGATTCAGTTAGGGACAAGTAACCCAATGTAACAGGGTTCCAACTCATTTGGAAGAAAAAAACCAGGAGTTTTCCAGTCCAATTTTAGAATTTTCCAGGTTCAGAATTTTCCTGGTCATAGTTTGCAGCCGAAATGTATAAAATATGAGACATTCATCACTGACGTTCACCATTAATTCCTTTGTAACATGAATTAACTTCTACGCGATACAGTCATTACAGTGTCAAAACCAGCGTAAATCGACTTATCATACCGAAAATTCCACGTCAAACATAAAATTCCAGGAGTTTTCCACCTTTTCCAGGTAAGTGGGAACCTGTATAAATTTAATGATGGAAATGTGAACAGCTCATTAAAAGTCAAAAGTCTTCTGTGTTGCCCAAACACTCGTATTCCTACAGCCTGTATTTCTGCAAGAGGATGACATCTCACACCTAACATGCACTCTTCAAGGCATTACTACAAGTTCATCATGCCAGTTAAGTTATCTCTTTTGATAACACGGCGGACTTGTAATACTACTTGTTCTGTAATGTTGCATGTAAACGAATCAAACCAGTAATTGCAAAGAAACTGACAAAACACAAAAAATATGAAGCATACGAGAATAAAGTCGGGTTTAGCTACCTCACACAAACACTGTAGTGACCCTGCACTAATTTTTATTCAATTACAAAAAGTCAACATTTCATACACGAAGTGTAGACTTTGTCTGAGCCTCTGACTCGGCGGTGGGCGTTACGCAGCATATCATCGCTGTTAATGAATTTCCGCCGAGAGCGTTCTGTAGAAGCCGCGTTAGCTTACTCTCTCGATACGGCACGTGCCTGCACAACATTGCCGACATATCACAATATCGTCAGTATAGCAAGTTTACCTCAGCAATTGCTTACGGAACATCTTACTGTCGTAGGCACTCCCCAATGTTGCATTTTTCATCCATAGCTAAATTTTCCAACATGTCACGTAATTTCCACCGTTCACCATTAAGCCCCTCGCTAACAGACTTTAGATCTCGGCCTTGTCTTCTACAGCTGGGTCAGGCAACACACTCTACATCAAGGCTTGTTCTACCACCACACCTGTTGCAATTAATGACCTTACAATGAGATAAAATATGTATGTTATTTTTACACTGGCCACATCCACAGCGGTATGGATAGAGCAACTGTGTTTGTCTCATCTTAGCAGTCCAGATACATATCAGGTGACTGCGCGGCACAGTGGTAGAACATCGGTCTCTCGCCAGCGAACTTTCCTTGTCCTGCGCTCAGCCTGCATCGCTATTGTGGGTAAACCATCCACTACAGGTCAGCCAACAAGGCCAACACAGCCTTTCACCCTTTCGGGGTCGATAAATGAGTAGTAAGCTGGAATCGGATGTGTGCCACCGTGCACAGGTAGTTCCATCTGGTGAAAGCTACAAAGGTAACCGCAGGTGTGGCGGAAAATAATGGTGTCCTACCTAGAGATGGATCGCTTAGTTTAGTCACCCGTGGGCTGACTGCCTGCACACTGGGATCAGCTCCGGGCCCAACACCTGGTAACGAGTATGGTAAAACTTATCTTTTTACCTTTGCAATCCAGATACTCAAAGCGACAGTCACTGTCAGTCTATGGCAGCCTGTCTCACCTTGATATATGCTCAAACAAATTTAAAGGATGCAGCCACTATATATTTCATCTTTTCTGTCTAACAGCCCATATATATTTCTCACCTTTACTATTATTAGGCCATGTCGCACTAGCCATTATTACTTCAAACAAAACAACCCAAGTTATTTGGAAAAGGTCTGTGATCACTGATCACAGAAAACCTAGACAGACCTGTGGTAATAAATGGCCCAAAGGTTTTTTACATGTCAGATATTCCTTCTGGTCACTCAACTGCCAAATGGAAGCAGTGACCTCGCAAAATCATCCACATCCTTAATCCAGCAACAAATCCCTGATGGAAGGGATTGCTTGCGAATGAGTTACTGTTTTAAATCAACTCGTCAATCCCAAAATATTCAATTTCCTGGCTTGAACTAGATCTTAACACAACAAAGCAACCATTCCTTGAGAACACAAAGATACTATACAGCACAAAACCCTAAAGGCAGGTATGGTTGCCTCTAAAGATCTTTGAACTGGAAATGAAGAGAACCCCATTCTCATGGCTATTGGAATCCACGCAAAACAAATCCCTGATGTAAGGGAACATCACATCTCCGGCTCTAGTGTCCAACACTCAGCCGTAGGGTTAGGACGATAGTACTATCGAACTATTGTATCGGACAATAATCAGCACTACTGGGGACTATTTCTATCGCCAGTTGTGCGGCCGATAGTTTTTGCCGACAGTAGGCCTATTTGTGATTGTTTAATGCGGCTGTAAAAGGTCACACTCAGTCAGGGCACCAATCGACATGTTTCCAATGAAAGCACTACTTCAGTGAGTGGGGTGGGGAAGTGAGACGCAGTCAGTGTACTACAGTGATGGCGAGATAACACAGACTTCAATCAGTCATCTGTTGATATATGTCGCTTTGACGGACAGCGACAGCTGTGATGTAAGATAGTCCAGTCCAGACACGGCCGTTTTCCGTCGTCATGGATGGATGATAATTGCCACGGTTCAGCGTCAGTGATGTAGCAGTATGCATGAGGGGGTGAGGGGACAGCCAAGCCATGGAGATACGGGCCCATGTGAGACGTAGGTCTGCCAAAACAATCGCTATCGCTGTCACATAGGCCAATTGCTTTCAACGATAGTATTGACTATCGGATAATCAGTCACACTATCGTCATAGCCCTACTCAGCAGTGATACTCACGCGTTGGGGTTGCCTTCACAGAGAGTACCGATGACTTTGGACAGTGACAGCAGACTCCTGTTGATGTTGGCACCCTCCACCTGCCGCTGGCCGCACGCACCCGAAGCCTTTGCGTTTTCGCTGCCGGCCAAATCAACCAGATTCTACACACAACTGAGCAGGTCAGCATCATTCCACGTGTAGATAAACGTGTACGTGGAAAGCAAGACTGTGTGATTCTTGCTGACACGTGCCATAAATTGGAACTCTCGAGATGAATCTTGATAAAGTTATTTACAAATATACATTTTCACCTAGTGTTGATACAGTATCCGAACTAGAAACCGAAACGTGGGACTTTTTCTGAGTCCGTTAGTCGCCAAAACTGGGGTTTCCCATTCAACTGGGCTAGCTGAAGACCCTCCATGGTTTTTTTATTTTAGCGGATACTTCTGGGAAGAAATTTCCATCCGAACGCTGACTGGCAAATGGCACATGCAACAAAAAAACGGTAGCAATAACAAGAATTTTAAATTCTGTTTGAACAGCTTTCAAATAGTCGGTTAAAATATTCACTATTCCATTATTTCATAAATACATAACAAACAGAATTCTTCAATTCAGCCTACTTGTTGGTTCATAGCGTTGCTTGTTGTTCTCCAGTGCAGTTATGCTCCAGTCGTTCAAGAGAACCAAAACCATGACTTTTCCCCCAAAACCGGTCATAAATAAAAATTTGGGAACCGTAACATTACTTACAACCGAAACCGATTTCATTATACCGAATAAAAGGCAACTACTATTGATACTGACTTAACTGCTGTTATTACTGATACTGATGGCATATGCACAGTAATGTGTTACTAACATGACTGACTTGCTTGGAAACGTTGACAGAATATAAAAAGATAGTGGCTCATTTGTACCGATAGTATTTCCAACCAAGCTTGCAGGTACAAGTACATAACAAACACATAACATATAACACGAGGTGCTCCACACATACTGCACAGTTGTGGATAATCTGTGTTTCTGTTGCCGTTGCAGTGACAACAACTATTACTACTACTGCTGCTGCTGCAGACCTTCCACTGTAATATTTTTTCACAATAAAAAATTCATATTTCAGGAACAACTATAAATTATTATGAGCCTAATTTGAACAGTGTAAGACTTGTAAGTAAACTAAACAAAAAAAACATGCAAAAACCAAGCACTTAATAACTGCAGTTTTGTTCTTTAACTTGATATAGTGACGACGCTCACAATGGTAGAACTGCCACTGCTTGGCACAAGAATTTAACCAAATTAAACTGCTTGGTGACAGAGGCACATGCCTGTGAGCAGCTTGCCCAAGGCCGTTACCTGGAAGCAGACCGGCCGAGATTGGAACTTGCGACCTTTTGAATCGCGAGCGAACGATCTACCGTTATGCCTCATAGGCCACACGCACAGAAAAAACAAAATGTCAACCCAACTATAAACATCACTGAGCACTTGTCTCAACGTTCATTCAACCGGTACACAACTTCTCGGAGAAGGAGTGTCGACAGCTCTTCAAAACCAATCCCGACAATTAGCACGGCTCTAGAAAGGGTTAGTTAACTACAAGACAAACGTACCAGGTGAGACACCCAGATGGGGTGACGTATTTCCACTTCGTTTGCCTCATAACACTCAATCACCTAAACACAACACAACAGAACTATGCCAAAATATCCTTCACATAACCAACGACTACCCGTGAAGCACCAACTGCCAAAATATGTAATTTACGTAGTGGCATTTGCAAGTAACTAATCAGGGGCCCGATTTACAAAACATCCTAAGATGATCTTAGGATAAAATTACGACAATAACCAAAGTTACGAACATCCTAGGAAAAACTTGTGA
>Ga0209366_1000387_pt1 | contig 10345 bp, 9 predicted proteins | sample WorMetmaBAHAMAS2_FD_187391 | JGI IMG/M metagenome (GOLD analysis project Ga0209366, IMG submission 187391) | Marine gutless worms symbiont microbial communities from Max Planck institute for Marine Microbiology, Germany - Inanidrilus... | ecosystem: Host-associated > Annelida > Digestive system >...
ATCTCGATCAAGTCAGCCGTTCTTTCCAGAATAGACGCTCGTTACCAACGGACAGACATTATTGACTAAGAACTCACAACCTATAGCAACAGGTCGGCTGCTGTAACTGCGAGTCCACTTCTGTACTACGGCATATAGACCACCATGACGACACACACACACACACACACACACCTATCATATCAACTGGCGACATACAGCCGAAAACTAACCAAAACCCTACACCAGTACCACTACAGGATTGCCAAACCACACTCCCAACCTAACAACCGACGAAATAAGGCACTGGCGCTGTAAACCGGTGGGTGACGTCGCCAGCTGACCAGGTATGTCGCCAGTTTGTAGGTGAAAATGCTCATTAAAGTCGCCATTACATGTAGCTACCCCCACACACAAGTTCCACCGAACAGCCACTTTCTAGGTGAACTTGCTTTAATTAACCTTTAGCTATTACCGCGACTATGCTGCGAGCCGTACGGATGACTGGCCTCGTTATGAGTATGCCTTACCTTAGCAGACTTCTGACTGTCGCCTCATCACAGATCACCTATCAACGGTACATGAGCCAGTAGAACCTTATCTGTTACTGAAAAGACGGGAAACGGACGCGTGAGCACTGAAATAGACCTCAAAGTGTACGCAAACTGCATTTGTCTCTGTCTGCAATGATACTAACAACTACTGTTTTTGCTGCAGAAAAATAACATCATTTATTATGTTAATCAATACAATGCCTTCTGTCATCAGTAGAGTTTAATGTAACTACCATATACGACATCATTTCATAAATGAATTTCATGAAACAATAATCGAATAAGCTGACTGAGCAAGTGATAGGGTGGTGTAAAAAGCCAGAACACTAGGAAATGTTAGTCAAAAATGTTCCAAATATTTCACAAGGTACCGTAGATTAATGGTATCGAGAAATTTTGAAAACTGCTCAACATTTGCAGAGCAGTGTTACTTGCAATTTATACAGTGGCACATTGCTGACTTCATCTGCAAATCACCAATTTGTCCAGTTTCGTTTGTGCGTTAAGTGTAAAAATACATTTTTTTTCAGTAGGTTCTGATCAACTGCCAAAACCAAAATGCCAGTAAACAGATCCAAAGACAGTAGAACTGTCACTCAAAAAAGTTAGAAAACTAACTGAACAACATACCATCAAACTTAAATAATGTTTACTTAACTGATGCTTAAAGACCATATCTACAACACTTTTGACATTTCGAAAACAAATCAATGCAGAAAATGAATCACAAAGCAAAGGTCACAAGTTGTCACCATTAATGTTACCCACAAAGCTGGTTACACAGCTTCAAAACGTGTCATACACAACAGGCGCCTAGTGACTCATTTGAATAATAGGCGCTATATAAATAATTTTATCTATCTATCTATCTTTTGCTTAAAATCAAATTTCAAACTTTTAATCAAAACTAAACCAAACTGATAGTTCAAAATCTAATTAATTACATATACTCAGTTTGGCTTTACACAGAAGGCAATCTGACCAATCTAGTTTTAAACCAAACTTGTTCTACTAAAACCCTAAACTTTTTGTAAGTCTATAAAAACAGCTAATGTGGTTTAAAACCGAAGTTAATCGAAACAATGGTTTACTTTGGGTTCTAGTTTAAGTTTTGGCATAAGACTATAGTTTAAAACTTAAAGTTTAATCTAAAGGTAAAGTCAACAGTTGCCTGCCTATGTTGTAAACAGTACTTCATTCAAATATTTGTCACTGCCAATCTCATAAAATGAGTGAAATATAGTTGGCTAATGATGAGACGAGATGATGTCAAGCTTTGCAGTGAACATCTTGGCACGTTATCACCTAACAATGAATCGACAAATGTGTCCGTGTCAGTGTGTCTGGGCAACATCGACGTCGTCGACATCCACCGTCGACAGAGTTAACATCGGATCTGCACACAAACCACAACGAAAACACTTCAATCTACATTCATCTACTACTGCTTCCTTTTCGTCGCCATTTTTACCCACATGACGCTACTCCAGTGCTTGACTTACTGAGTTACAAGCCCCATTCTTGAACATCTAACACGGCATGTCTGATACGTGTCTGATATCTAATCACAGATGTCACATGAGTGGGATGCTGTGTAAGTTTTCGCAATCAGACTCCAGTAGGTATTGGTAAGTGGCTGGTATACCAGGTCACCAATTATACCATAAAAGGAAAGTAGAGACATGGTGTAAAAATGTTAGGTAACTCTTCAAGAACGGGACTAAGGTTTAAATTAACACAAAACATGCAATTTTGGAGAGTCTGTTCCAAGACAATCTCTTCGCCAACATCGAGAAAGCTATTCTAGCACAGATATTAGATACGACTGCAATGTAGTCTACTACATTTTGTTCAAGCTCACAAACTGGCAAATCAATGCATATGCTTCTTATGGCATATATCATCACAAAAAAAAACAAAAATGGCATACTGAAAAAAACTTAGCACATCTGAATATTTTACTACATTAGGTATACTTAAATTATTAATTACACAGTGCATGTTACACATGAGAATCAAGCAAACTTGCCAGATAGTGACGACATATTTGATTCGACATTATCACCGGAGGAATGTGAAAATCTTGACGGCATACTGATATCAGATGAAGTCATACAGTCATCAGTAATCACCTAAAAATATAATTATTACAATTTAGTGTTGATGATAGAAATAAAATAAAATAAAAAATAACTGCTACATGTAAACTGTATGTTATAAAAAATATTAGCCAAAACCAGAACAAAAAAAACATTATATTACGTACGATTGTTAGCCTGAAATTAAGAAGCTGATATTGCCTTCACAATTTTCAACATTTTAGACCACAATGCACACAGCGTAAGCAGCCTGTTGGTACAGCATGTCAGTTCTGTCGGTAATGACTGTGAATTCTGGAAAATGGCAGATTGGATCGAGATGCCATGTAAAGTGGTAGGTTGGGTGGGCCCAAGAAATGATGTATTAAACGTGGTCCAGTTACCCCAATAAAAAATGGCAAATTTTCAGGGGGAGGAGAATAGTGTTGGACACCGAGTGCATGCAATGCTGGCAAAAAATGTACAACCGAGTTCTACAATTTCAAAACTGACCAGTATATATAAAAAAGCTAAGGCGAGAGCACACTGGCACTATTTTGACTTATGTTTATATTGCCACATTCAGCTTTGCATGCTCATCATTCCACTCATTCTATAGCTTGTCAAACACCAATCTGCTCTCTATCCCATATGTCCACACTTCGTTTGGCGCCGTCAGTTTCAGCATCTACAATCTGGAATTGTCTCCCTCCAGCCCTCCGAATGTGTAGCAGCCCCGACACCTTCCGCCATCACCAAAGGCCCACTATTTCCAGCAGTCTTTCCAACCAACTTAGCCCCTTCCTCTTACGCTTCAGGTTCAGTTTTGATTGATCAATCTGCACGTTTACAAATTATAATTACTTACTCAAACTTACTTTATTACTACAGTACTTGCAGTTATAACATTCCCGCAGACCTGGGTAAGGCCGTTATCCAGCTGCACGATGGCAACGAGGCTGGCATTGATCTCCTCGGGTTTGATCATTACATCTCGGACGTGGTGGCTTCCGTCGGCAACCTCCACAGTCGTCTCCTCGTCAGCCGCAATGCCCATCTCATCCACTATCTCCAGATTCCCTTCGTCCAGCGGCGAGAACTCGTGCCGAAAATCTGCAGCCGAAAACAGCGGCTTTTTCACTGCAGCTGCATATCAACGGACAAGCACGTGGCGAGGCTGCATAATTTAAGCAACCCAGTCTTAGACCAAATGACCATAATGTCATTTAATAAACAGTTGTCAGTAATCCCAAGACTTTGGTCTAAAACCAAATCACTTTATCTTTCGCTGAAAATGAAAACAAATACTGCTGACACTAAGAAGCGGAATAGCATGATGGTTCAACAGATAGGACCTGCAGGTGGCAGATAGACTGAACGTCTGACTGCCATTGAAATGCATGACAGACTATCTCACCAAAGGCATTTTAGACATACTACAAATTATTAATGTTCACAAGTGGGTGCATACAGGTCGTTACATAATAATAACAATAATAATTCCAACCAATCACGGATCAATCACTGGGTGCAAATAACGTATGTGGTTCTGTCTCAGTTGCAAGCATTCTGCACAGTCAAGCAATGAGAGATACAAGTTTTTTTTTGTTTCAGTGACTATCCGTTCTTATTCCATATTTCACTGCTATTTTAATGCATGACAGTTCTGTAACAAATGATTATTCCATCTTTTTTTATGTTCACTGCACAATTTTTTCACCAGCAGATGGCTATCAATGAAACCGCACATGAAATCTGCAGGCTTGCAGACAGTATGAGTACAAGGTAAAGAAAGAAGGGAGAAAGAGGGCACGCAGCATGAAAAGTCCCCGCAAAAGTTGAAATATATTAAAATATATACAAAATTCCAGATATTAAACCACACTGGTTCAGCTCTAGTCTGCCCACATTACTCATCGGATATCCACAGAAATCCTGCCCTGGTTGGATGACAAGAAATCAAACACACAAAACATACAAACTCTAGAACCTCTGTAGGCCAAGAGTTAACCTTAAAGTCAATATTTCTTCTGTACTGTGTACCATTTCTTGTCTGGTTATGTGTGCTTTATGCAACAGTTGCAACTATTCAGTCACTTGATGAAATGCTGTCTAAAAAAAACTTAAAGTACAAATAACGATGGCATCAAAATGTCAACGGAAGACGGAGTTCACAAAATACCTTGATGTACTACAGCATGCTTGTTGTCGTGTTCAACAGACTCGTAAGTCTCGTCGACTATTAAAGTGTCATTCTCCACCTGAAATCACACCATCACGGTCTACATTACAATCTCGGTTTGTTTCGTAAATTCTTTCTCCTCCATATGTTCCAGCCAGAGTGACCATCATCAGAAAGCGTAGTTATTAGGCACAGATTTACTGCATGAAAGGAAACGTAAAAGGTAAACGTGTACAGCAGTTTGCAACTAGCCACACTGCTACGGGAACTCACGTGTCATATAAGTTCATGCAGTATTACCTGCAACCCGGCAGAGGTGACATTCCCGCCTTTAAGCTGGCCAATTAAAGCTTGTACTCCATTTAGGTACCCTAGAGGGATTCAAGGCTAAGTTTAACCAGCTGGATTGTTACATTCCGAGGTGGTATGCCCACCAAAAGACTGTCTTCCATCCCAGTACTTACAAGACTCAATGTAGTTTCCATGTAATTAACAACATCACTTTGTCAACACGTCAACACTGTGTGCGGCAATAAATCGACAATCCTATATCTGCACTTGTCAGAGGACAGCAGGTCCATTCGTGTAGCACAGAGGCCCTGGATACTGATGATATGGTAGCACACCACGTCAAGTCAGAAATTATTAGTACCGTAAGAACAATTAGCTATACAGGATGCTGCTATCCATATGACTTACAAAAAGTATACTTCCAGAAAACTGTTTTGCAAAAATAACTGCAACTGATGAATTATGTGAGTAATAAGCTAATTAATGACAAAAATAATCATGATGATTGTTGAAGTATATTTATTGTGCTTCATGATGACAATATTACTGCATAATTATGTGGCAAAAACAACAACGCCCATTTAACAGCCGTTTGTCCGGCATTCCCCAGGTGAGCTGGTACCAGAAAGATAAGATGTGGATTTACTGAAGCAAGAGACAGTGAGTGGCAGTGACATCAGCTGGACCATACGCAAGTCTGCAGCTCGCCCCAGACAGACAACCATGCCAACACCCCACCACTCGGTTTTTTACAAGACGGGATGTCCTTTCTGCCACACAACCAACAGCGTCAAACCACTGAAGGCACTTTGAACTGTGTAATACTACAATAAACTCAACAAAAACAATAACCATAATTGACATATTTTACTGTGTTTAACATTAACCTCATTTAAACCCTGATGCAGTGTACCTGCCCAAAGATTGTCACCTAACCCAGTATCCAGTTAACGCTTGATAAATTAACGTCTTAGAAATTCCGGCATTATTATCGGGACTCAAAAACAAGTAGTTGACAAAAAATTAAGATGAGCGTGTTCATTCAGCTACCTCCTCAATGTGTGGGTCGGCGTGAAAGACGACTGTGTCAGACGAGATGCCGTTCACCTCATACACGGCCGACGTGGAAGTGTCAAACTCGGACGGCGAAGTAAGAAGGAATGCGTTGTTCAACGTAGGTACAAGCCGCGACGAGTCGTCCAGTTTAGTTGTCGCTGCATCGCTGCTGTCTTCACCTACATACACAGTCTGATAGCTGTTTAACACGAGCCAGCATCGACGGCTCACTCACACCGCATGCAGTGCCATCACATGGCGCCGCACAGCACTGCAATGTAATACGACGCATCCGGTATCAATGGATCGTCGTGCTATGACAACACACGTCATCTGGTGTGAACGAACCTTTAGTCTATTGGTTCCTTCAATACTGCGACTATGATTACGTTAAAACATAACACCCGTCAAGCCTCTGAGATTTAAACTTTTTGCCTCTGCCTCACACCACGAGCCTCATACCAAATTTTTCACCATGGCCTTGAGGGTTTGGCCTTGGCTTCGAGCATCTGGTTTCAGTCAACATTACTGGTGCTTAGCACAAACTCAATTATTGTGTCCAGACGTCGTACCCAACGAAAATCACACAATCACTCGGTGGACCTCGTATTTCATATATCCACAAATTGATAACCAAGAGAACAGACATTGCTTGTCTGATCACCATTTTTAAAGGTGAACACTGTTTAGCTGGAGCGGATTCCCTTTGGGTCATCCTCCTTCGTCTGTTCTCAAAAATGATCTTCGGTGGATTGGTGAAATGGGGTTCTCTCACGGCCGGATTTCATCATTGTAAAAGAAGTGACTGAAACACAAAGCATTAACCTAATTCTGAAGTCTCGTCTAATCCTTTCTTTATCCACCGCTCTACTCCCAATGGAAAGGTGTTGTTCCATAAATGGATATATGTTAGCATAGCATGACGTCATTATGTTGATGCCATGGCCAGGCCTGTTAGGGTATGAATTTTACCGATCACTGCCCGTAATATTTGATCAATCATTGTGTAAGATGTAAGCCCTCTAGGCTATTAAACAGTCAGCCTACAGCTTGTGAGCAGCATACAGTCATTCCATGGATCCACCTGTAACTATTAATTGTCTTTGGGCAGCAAAAATCATACCCAAGGTACTGACCTTGACCTTGACCTGGCCTGTATAGTGACATCAAGCCTGGCCCACAACGCTATTACATCCAGTGTCTGTTTACTCTTATTGTTGCTCCACTTTTGCAGACTCCCTGAGTCCATTATAGCTTTAATTCCACCGGACCGACACGGACATCCTCGCCGACTTCCGCACGAGGATCCTCGCGCAATGTACTGTATACGATAAGCTATCGTGTCCACGTTCACAAAATTACACAATAGGCGCATCCCTAAAGTCCGTGTCGGTCCCATGGAATTCCAGCTTGTCAGAACCGACAATAATGCTAACCAACAGTGCCAGTGAATGGCAGATTGACGGTGACGCCACCATGCCACAGCTGCGTCCAATCAAAATGTTCCGCCTTTGAGTCGTCAGGTAATGGCGGCAGAGGAATCAACGCCGAGAGAATGTTACGCGAGCCACTGACGGTCTGCAGCTGAAGTAGTTTGACTTGTGCCAGCACCTCTGATTACAACCAGCAAACAGCAGTGTTGTCACAATGATTTCCTGTGCTATAAATATTATCCATCACAGCGCAGATCATCCTCTGTAGTGCAAATGTGCTGAAACGCGAGGATATAGCATGGTCCGGACAATGACGTGAATACAGTAGCAATGTTATCACGTCTGCCGGAAATACGACATTTATTTTTTAGGATAATACACTTAATAATTACTTCAGTGTTTTGACATTATGGGTGACAGGAAGAAGACCCAGCAGTAAATAAACTCTGTGCCAGTAATCGCCAAGGTTTCCTCTACTGAATAAATATGTGAAACTAACTGAGCCCAGTTCACATAAAAATGGCCATTAAATGACAGAGGTTGTTTCATTAACGGTAACACCGAAACGAAAACAAATAACCTAAGTATGGTGCTTATTTACACAAATATACAATGTTCAATCTGAAAGAAAACAAAATTTACGGCGTGATCAGTAGCTAATAATTATGTAGAGAATATTGTGTGTGACAGATAACAAAGACAAACCTGGAAACGTCATTTCCTGGTAGCCTGTGACGTGACGCTTCATCGACCACCATTTCCCACGCAGCCACTGTGGCGACCGGACACTACAGCAGCATGTTCCAATAGTTAACGTTTCAAAGCTCATTAGTTACAGGATCAACAAAACCAGCCACACCTTGTCGGTCTTCTACATCAATCCTGAAAAATGGCAAACTTCAATGCAGACTTTCTGAGTAAGCTAATGGACAGGCCAACTAAACACATCGTGCAGATTCAGATGCAATGCATGTCGATGAAATGGCCGACAAACTTGCAACGCAGGTATCATGTGCGTATTTTGTATGGGCAGAACAAACTGATAGGACAATCAAAAGAGTGTTTGTATCTCTCATCTTGTCTCTTTAAACAGCGGACCATGTACAAGCTATGGCAAACTGACGGGATATTCGATTAAAAAATCTGGATTCGGATATATAGTGAATCTAGATTAAAATTCACGTGGCAAATCAAATACAACAGTGACGTAGTATGACGTTACTGTTGTTTGTTTATGTTGTTTTGGTCCTATTTTGTACATTTTAATTATTTACTACCAAGATGTTGTTTGATTTAGCAGCAGTTGTTGCAATTATAGAGCCGAAAGTCAAATTAACAAGACGTACCTTTAAGCTCGAACAATGTTAATTTTAAAAAGAACTTATACGAAAATAAAAGACTTTGCTCCTGATGTGCAACTCACAATGTCTAGTTGCCGATCTCTATTTTTCCTTGAGCAAAATGTCATTGCAATCAATGCTTTAGTTTCAGACATTATGCTCTCAACGCTTATAATTACTCATGACACATTGCAGTGTCAATTGCATAAAAAAATTTACACCATCATAAAATCAGAAGTACATAATTTATCACAATTCTGCCAAAGCAGGACCAAGTCATGGTCACAGGCAACGTGCATAAAAAAATTTGGTAAAGTTTGGCTGTGTGGTTTTTGAGATATGCATGTGGACAGACAAACTTGTTGCAGTACTCCGCATTTCTCCCAGGGACAAAATAATCACAGAGCAATAAAGACTAAGCGTTTAAAGAGATATAAGTATGTGCCAACAGAGATGGTTCAGAGTGAAAGAGTGAACTATTCACTGGAGGTGTGTCAGACCTTGGCCAGCGGTCGGCCAACTTTCTCCAGTTGACTGTACTCTCTTCCACTGCTCCCGTCTCCACCAACCTACGTCACCACACTCTATCATTCACGACCATCAACACTACGAGCCACACAGCAATCATAACAGCAAAGCTGATAAGCTGCAGTCTGTGCTGCCAGAAAATGAAGAAAATAAACAATCTGCCACTTTCAGCACAGCTTAACTAGCCGTCTTGGTTATTGCCAAAACAAAACATTTATGGATAATTGGAGCGGCATTTTACACAGGCTAAATGCCCTTCCTATTAAGACACTGAATGGCAATCTCACCACATACATATCGATCTGTACCCTAAAGTTACCCGACATTTAGGCCTGGATGGAATGATCGTCACTAAGTATGTAAAATAATTTGTCTGCAGCTAAAACAGTGATCTACACCAATTTTGACATATTTCAAAACAAAAAAAAAACTAAATATATAGCCCTTTCGGTAACTTTTGCCGAGCGGGCTCAAAAATGCGTGGCAAAGACTAGCATGTAGCCTGCCCAGCATAGCAGTATTGTCCCCTAGCGAACAGTAGCGAAACAAAACCATGTACTGATCGATACAGTGCTTAGCAGTGCCACCCACTATAGTAGACCAAAAATTAGTAACCTGCCCCAGTTTACCAGCATGCACCCTAAATCAAAAAATAGCGATAAACACTGGACTACTAGCGTACACATTCATTAAACTTGGTGATAATCTGACTAACAAAGACAGAGATATACTCACTGACATCTCACACCCGACGTAAAATATATAACCCTTTCGGCAAGCATGCCGAGCAGGCTAAATTACTATCATATGCTGTCGATCTTCAATACAAACACTTAGGTCCAGTTTTTCCACAGCAATTAATCTCCCGTTAATTTAATCCGGCATTAAATCCGGCAGATAATGA
>Ga0209366_1000388_pt1 | contig 10335 bp, 9 predicted proteins | sample WorMetmaBAHAMAS2_FD_187391 | JGI IMG/M metagenome (GOLD analysis project Ga0209366, IMG submission 187391) | Marine gutless worms symbiont microbial communities from Max Planck institute for Marine Microbiology, Germany - Inanidrilus... | ecosystem: Host-associated > Annelida > Digestive system >...
GCCACACGATAGGCCCGGGACTCTAGTTTTCAAATGGGATGTTTTGTAGTTGCAGAATTTCTACTGACAAGCGCGTCGCGCGGTCCCTCTGCCATAGCAAAGCCACTTGTTATTGCTACAGTCGTGCTTATGCTACGAGCATCTATCTCTGTCTGTCCTTCTGTAACGTTGGTGGACTGTGATCATACAGTGCACAAAAAGTGGAAATGGGCACATGACAGGATAGGTGGTATCTTGGCTACCTGCACGCAGAAGCTGATTAAGCTTGTAATACCTGGGATCACAAATTCTACTGAGGAAGACCAGTGGGGTAGGGAAAAATGTGGAGTTTTGCAATTCAGGGCAATTTCCACTGTTTGTTGTACTGTGTGATCACAATCCATGAACAGACATATGGACAGACAGACGGACATAACGCTCATAGCAAAATCACACTCAATCTGGAAACGCAGCTTTTATTGGCCTCACCAATTGCATATCTCCTCCGGCTTTTGCACTGAAGGATTAAATGTTTTTCCGCAGTTCCATAACAACAGAAATTTGATTTCATTTTCTCAGCATGAAGCGACACATTCCTGAGAAAAAGTTCAGCAGATGTGACCGTGCCGAAGTGCAATAGTCCACCTTTTGGCATACCGCACCAGTCTTCCTCGAAAGAACTACTGTCATTGGCGACAAAGAAGTGAGTAAAAGAGTTGACAAACATTGCATCCATCAGTCAACTCACCGATAACAAACCCGCTAAATTTTGGACAGATACCTCATTATTGTACTGATAGACTCATACAGCTGTATCTTGATAGACACTTGCTTAAGTGTTGAACCCCGACACATGGGCAACGCAAATTTAGATTAATATGGTTCCACCGGCACAAATGGTTGTAAATGGCATAGTTTATGTGCAAAAGAGTTTTAGGGTTAAGGATTGTGGGTCGGCTAGGGTGAGTAGGGTTAGGGTTAGAGTTAGTTGTCAAGTACTGTGGTATCAATAACACCCACCAAAACTAGTCACCTCTTATTCGTCCGACGGCGGACAATGGGATCTCGAGGAGCAGAAATGTTTCAGCGAGTGTGCTGTCAAACTGTATGTCAATCATCTATTATCAGCTGTCGACAGCACACTCAAAGTCCAAACAGTTTCTCTGGCGAAGACTCTCTTTGGCCATTCAGCAGAGCAAAGCGGTCAGTTATGCATTTACTGCGATAATTATAAACTCATAGTGCTGCTGAAAAGAATTCATTTTTGCTGTTTTCTGTTGCATTTGGGTAGGTGTGGACTGTGGGCAACATATGCATCAGCTTAAGCCCATTAGCCCAATAGCTGGCATTGCCACTGTGGCACTGCCACTGCCGCCAATCATTGTGCAGTGCACTGTCCAGGGTCGCAGGCATTCCTGGCACTGCCATCAATTAACACTCAGTATGCCGCAACTCAGCATGCTGCAGTATGTACTTGTGTACCACACAAATAGACCAGAACCTTTCACCTTAAACTATGATCTTGAATTTCAATTCCATGTGACGTATGGTCAAGATGCATATACACACGCAAAAAATTAAGGTCAAAGACTGGTCAGTTGGTTTAAAAGATAGAGTGGAAACTAGAAACACATAAACACACAAACATACAGATGCACAGACGAACATGGTTGGTCAGTGACTGACCACAGCCAACTTTGCCGATGCACAATATACACACACACAGACATACACTGCAGAATACAATACCTGCATGTCAATCATTTCTTGATCAGATGGTGAAACTGGTGAAAGTGGGCTAAAAACTGGCATGCCAAACACATCGCCACCAGCGGGGCCAGTTGGAGGACTGTGAGTTGTTGGCACGGTGAAAGGTTTAGCACCAAACAGATCCACATCTGCAGCACATCAATAGCTGCTTCACTGCACTGCATCAGTCACAAAGGGTGACTTCCACTTTTTGGATTAGTCTTTCGCTGAGACCAAACTACGGACTAAGACCAAACTTAATCTAAAAAGTAAAGTGACATTTCTGATTTGGACTCAGTGAATCGCTGAGCAGAAACTTTCGCTGAGTGATTCGCTACTCAGCACCATAGGCATGAGCTGCGAGATAGAGAACGAAGCTCTAGTAATTCCAATATCACAAATGTATAAAACATTGTTAAATACAAAATATACACACATGGAACAACAGTTGTGATGTTACCTGCAGTGGATGAGAATGACGGAGGCACAGCTGCAGTAGAATGCATGTTAGGCCGACCTGGTACAGGTGGCGGTGACACTAACAATACCAATACAGACAGTCACTTGCCAGTCATACAGCACTTATCAGTGAGCCGCTCAGTCACCGACAATGTGTACCAATAGCTAACGAAGTGTCATACATATGCAGTGAACAATGTGTTATCTTAATTTTACAAACCATGTCAAAATTGATAATTTTGCGAAACAGATACAAACCTGGCACATGCCATGATGAACAGTACACATGACAACACACGAACCCCACACAATCATGTACACGCAAAGCATGCAGTGGCACACTTACAGGCAGGCACGTTTGGCTGACTTGCACCATTAGCAGTGTTGCCATCAACCAAAGTCTGCCACGCAGGATGAGACAAATTCTGATTAGACCTGTTAGTCAACAGCATTTCCTGCATAAACAAAAACACCAAATGTCAGCACTTCATTGAATCTTGCACAAGAAAAACATCACACATCCTGTAAGCAAGCCGGTCATTTCAGACTTCATCAGAAAGTTTCTGCAAACTTAACATTAACAGACAGTCAATGACAATAGAACTGTCAGCTCTTGTAATGACATGGTAATATCCATTAAAACTAGCACATAAATATAATCTCTTTAAAAAAACACTGTTTTTTTTACTTTCACAAACGTTCTACTTCTGCGTATAATTAAAAAAAATAAAATTTAGCAAAGCACCATATCCAATTTTTACACATTTGAGAATGGGGTATGCTTTGGTATAGGTAACAACTGGTTAGGAGAGATCATGAATAGATGATATACACTGTAAACCATAAAACAGAAGCCAACTTATTTTTATCGACTGTGTAACGGTAGGGGCGATAATACGTTTGGTAGCGCCCATGTGTCCATCAGTTTGTCTGTGGGCGCTCTCCTGTTTGAACCGTTTGACCTTGATATTTGGCATGAGGGTCGACCTCGACCTTGGCTAGCCTGGGGTTGAAGGTCAAGGCCAAACAGTAAAAATTACGTTACATTACATTACATTACGTTCAGTATCACTTCCAAAGGATGCGATAGAAAGTGTTATCTTCCTGGTTCAAGCATTTTATGTATGCCCTTGGCTATCTGTTGCAGTAGAGTGACCATCAGATAACTTAGCATTAATGACACACACACAAATATAATTTCATATATATAAAAGTGAAACTTTCTTCTGAATGTAAAAAATTTCTTTGAGGCAATGCAGAGGTATGAGGTTTTCAAGCAACTTTAATCTATAGACTTCATTATAAGCAGTGTGCACATTTTAAAGAATTAAAAACCCCATTTTGCATACTACTATGCCGACAGCTACTTTCAGAACCTTATAAGCTAACTGTAACACTGCACGGCTTACATGGTCCACAATTTTACTGAAAAGTTGTCCGTCTTGTTTTTTGATGTCGAGCAGTTTCTCAAGAAGTGCAACTCGTTCTCGGAGCTGAGTATTTTCTGTCGTCAGTTCATCCACCTGACACACACGCACACAGACAGACACACACACATACACACAGTGTACATGCCACACAAGTCGACAGACAAACAGACGCCTGCAAAAGTAAACTCACAGATGCAGCTGAACACTCTACTTGCATCACGATGACAGATGCCAGCGTCAGCAGTGAAAGTTAGCCGCATAAAAAAACTACAGAATAGTGTGAACACAAACCTTTTGTTGTAGCAACAACATCTGTTTCTTGGTGTCGACATTCTTGACCTGAGAATCGGATAGGCAAGGTCAAAAGCCTGGCCCAAAGTCAGTGTAATTTCTTCCGCCTACAAAGTACATATAATCAACGTTTGAAACCACAGTGGCATTCATCAACACAGCAGCAGGTTACCAACATCATTACACTAGAGTCACACAGTCAATTCCACTTAATATGAGGTTAATCATTATGCTGTGTTCACAGCTGCCATGACCAATTGTCTATCAATAGGCAACCTCTTTCTGGCAATGCGTAAAACAAATGCAACAGTACAGAGTCTGTCATACATGTGTACATTACATTTGACTAAATATTACAAACAGCGCACACTAAAATAACACTAAAGTGAAAATGTGAAATTACTCACACATTTCTCACTGTCGAACACAAAGCAGTGATGCCTGTCAGAGTCTTTCTCCTTGGCAATGAACGTAAACATTTTCTTGTCTGATTTGTCATCGGCACAATACGACACGAGATGTAGTGGGTACTGGTACTGCACAACCTGGCCAGCCACATAACACTCGAGCTGCAGCACTAGCACAACGCCACTGTACAACTGTTCTCCTAGCCATTCGCTGCGTATGTTATCTAACGGCGATACGAACAACGACACGACACCAGCAAGATGTTACCAGCTCAATTAATTTTAAATATTCACTAGTGATGGCATGTGCTAGAACAATCACTAACAATAAGGTACATTGTATTAATTAGAATAAATCAATACTGATATATCACGTATATGCTTTATACTGTAACAATCAACTGCATGCAAATTTTATGAACTGTGTAAACAAGTATACTTCAAAATTACAATTTATTTACTACAATAACAAAAGACAACATGCAACCATATTTTGTAATGCCACAAATAAATGTGCTCTCAACAGCACCACACACGCGTGTTTCAGTTAAACATATCTGTTCATTTCTCTAGTAGCAAGCAACACTTTTCACTGTTGGCATCAGTTCACGACAGTTTTACTGGATTAAATGAACAACCACTTGGCTGGCAAATTATACTTCGGTCCATTAGTTGTCAATTTCATCAAATGGACTCCTAGCTTATTTCTAAGCATAATTTAAGCTTGCAACTGTCATTCAGCTGCATCTGCTACAAGCACATAAATAAACGACTTCATGTTCGCATGCAGCTCATCATTTCTAGTTTTTGGTAGAAATAAAAGTAAGCACATCAAAAGATGCTTAATTTTCTACATCATTTACCAGTGCTTCTAATAGTGATACAGTGTGTATTATTAATTCTACTAAACTTAACAAATGAACAACCTTTAACTTTGGCTCCACAACTGAAATGGTATCAATTGATATAACAAGCTCCACTTTCTGTGGCTTATAACCTTCAGCTTTCTTGATCTGCTTGTTAAACTGCAAAAAAACCATTTGCTACATTCAAGCATGCTATTCTGCACTTTACTAAATTACCACTACAAAGCATAAAAGAAAGCATTTAGATACATGCCACATTTAATTTTGTTGATGAATGCAGTGCATTTCGTAAAATATTTAAAACTTAAAAACTGCACTTATATCAAAAATAAAGCCCCGGTTTAAGTTGTAGTGTTGAGCAAAAAGCTGCATATTCTCATACTGGCAATTTGTTTTTGGGTTCAATTAGGAGAAGTCAGATGTTGCAATTTACAACTCACATAATGCTAACATCACTCTCTCAATTCCATTTAGCATATTCTTCCAGCACATTCTGTTGATTTCCTTTGGACTACCACCACAGACTACATCTTAGTCTAGATCTTCACTGCTAAATTCTTCTACTTTCAGTTCTTTTAATTTTCTTATATGATTCTAAGTAATAAATTAATCTGGATAACCATCATGCTTTAGCATTATCATGCACTGTGGTGACATATCATAGTGTAATGGCAGCACAATCACTATTATAACTACTTGAGTCCATCCTAAAACAATTTTTAAATAACAAAATTTTACCACTAAAACATGACAAACTAGAAATGCATGGCAAAGCCTAGCCTGTAGCCCACCCAGCATAGCAGTAGCGAACAGTAGCGAAACTAAACCATGTACTGATCGACACAGTGCTTAGCACTGCCACCTCTTTCAAACTTAGCTAGACTAACCCCAGTGCCGATCGACGCCTGTTGTACAAAGCTGAGCCTCGTAAACTCCAGAGTTACTGACTGGAAGCCCACCAATTTATATAAGATGTAGAGGTATCATCGCCGCTGCTAATGCGCTAATCGGCATTGCTATGTCCAATCCATTTCCGAATGCCAGCACGATGAATAAAGGTAAAGATGCCGACTTTCACCCAATACATGGATACACGTCTCGTCATCTTCGGAGTTACTGGATCAAAGTTCATCAAATTTTTACACAATGTAGCCGGTCATCTCCACTGTTAGTGTGCGCATTTGAATGGTGATATTCCAACTTGTGGTGGTACAGCAGTGCAAAGAATGAAGTTGGTATCAATCAATGTCTGTTTTTTGCTCCAAAATTAACTGGTTACCACAGCAGTGCATCCCTTGGGCGACCACAAAATAAATGTAAGGTTAATCATTTAAACCCATGTGTCTACCAACTCTGAAAATATGGTAAAGACCGGTTTTTTAAATTGTAAGATATTTGGTAGCATGTGCCAAATTTGACGATTACTGTGTCAAGCATCTGAAACAGCACCGACTCAAGTTGGTTACCCAAGAACACAGGTCAGTCTAAAATACGACAGGACAAAATCTGATCCGTTCCGTCCCGTCTGCGTATTGAACAGAAGGTGCAGATGGGATAAACACACAGTCAATTTCACTGTTATATAACTTATCAGTTCCACATCTGCAGCTATACAGACTGTCCCGTCAGTCCCAATACCAGCTGACCCGTCTGTATTGGCTGCCAGTCCATTCCGGTTAAGTCATGTTTTAGAAGACTGGAAAGTGTCTATACATACGGCCGGCTGTATGCACACAGCCATCCACATAGCTAAGGTTAGGGTAGGGCTCAGCATTAAAGACAGGGTTAGGTGAGGGTTAGCAGTGGCGAATTAAAGTGTTTTAATAAGTTGCCATGTGGACGTGTGCACAGCGGCCATGCAGTGATAAGCAATTATGCACATTTTGACTATACACTATACGTGCACGCATAAAGAATGCGAGCGAGGCAAGTGAAGCAGGCGACTGTGGGTCGCTATTCCGAAGGTCTGCTATTCCGAGGGGCCACTAATCTGAAGTGCTAGTGATGTACAGCCATCACTGGCACTTTGGCCAGAGGCCAACAGCCAGCAACCAACTGACGTTTTACCGCCAGCATAACGGATGATTCAATCTCCATAGGCTTTTTTTGCCAATGTCAGAGTTTCCATTCTGCCAAAACACAGCAAGACATGTAACTTAAGTTTGGGTGTTATAGAAAACATTCTCGTAAAAGACTAAAAATTAAATATTAACACTAACCCTAACTTAACCCTGTAAACTTACTAATATTACTGACCCTAATCGACCTAGAATCACTTCAATCACCAGATGGTGCCACTCATGCTAATGTATGCAGGCGAGGCATGTGAAGCAGACATGAGCTTGCCAAGAAACACTACCTTAACCCTAACCCAAGCATCATCCACCTGTTCTGCATGTCCAGCGAAAATCAATAATTAGCACACATCAAATGACTCACCCATCCCACACTTACAATGCACCACCATCGCATACATCACCCACCTCTCCCGCATACTTTTTTGTGTACAGCATCGGCCATTAGACTGACCGAAGAACACGGCATTAGCCATCATTGCACTCTAACCACTATATATGTCAAACAAAACTTTCAAGCACTAAGTTTACTGATAAAACATAAATGTAAATGTAAACTATTAATAAAATCACTTAGAAAGTACTTAAAGACAAAGAATATCTATCCAGTTCAATACCGTAAATAAGACTATAATGACTAGTAAGTAAGAACATTAATAGCTTAAGTATCCCACAATAGTAAAATTATTAGCCTGCCCCAGTTTACTAGCATGCATCCTAAATAAAAAACAATACCGGAAGCGATAATCACTGACTATTGGAGTATACATGCACCAAAATTGGTGATAATTTAATTTGACGAACAACGACAGAGATATAGCATTAGAAAATGAAATTCGGCACAAAACATACTGCCTTTTGTCAAGCATGCCAAGCGGGCTAAATTATGCTGATAAAAGACGGAATGCAAACCTTCATTTTGCGAATGGCATCTCGGACCATGTCAGAGCCCTTAGGCTGATCAACTTCAACATGACCCAGAAACTACATAGATTCACCAACACAGAATTTTACAGTGACACATACTCTGAATGGACAGACACACACAGACACACAGACACACACAAACACACACACACCAACAACTACCATTTTCTTCATAAGATCAACCTGTATTAGCCAGCACCCGAAATAAGAAGTGGACAATTTTGTGGGAGCAAAGTTTTACTGTACACTGTCCTTCTGGTTAGCAACTAGCACTTTCAGATTAGAAAGAATAAGCTAATTCTGCCAAATGGAGTTACCCACACTGTCTCCACACCACATTCTTCTACTGCAATTAATGATATTTAGATATCATTACATTTAGATACTTACATCTACTATATATTGATGGTTGGCAAGTGGTGACGTAATTCATCGCATCAATCAAGTTCTTTTATATTGAGCACTGTTAGTGATGGGATGGGTGACCATCAGTAGGCACGACCACCTCAGTATGTAATCATCCAACTAGGTCAATTCAGCTTTGCATCCCTATGGGGTCGTTTAAGTACCAGCTTAAATGGCTGGTATAACGGTGGAAATGTCACCTCTGCCAGGTGGCAGGTAACACTGTGTTTTAATATTAACCGTCAGATGAAACTAAAATGATGCACACTGCGCAGCATTTTAGCTGATTTTATTATCTCAGTGTCTCTGTGTCATGCTTTGTGAACATGCATATCATCGTGAGTGTATTTTGTGACATACTAACCACACATTGCAAACTCACATGCCATGCATGTTCACAAAGCATGACACAGACACACTGAGATATAATAAAATCAGCTACAATGCTGTGCAGTGTGCATCATTTTAAATTAATATTAAAATCTGTGACAGTGTGAAACTGTTGTAAACATTGTACCTTTTGCTATAGTGATGGTAAAATGCTATAAATTTAAATTCAGTCAAATGATCATTGTGTCATCAAAAACTGTGGTGTGAAAACAAAACAATTACGAAATATTCTAGAGTTCGGGGTGACATTCCAAAAAATTTTCTATCACCAAAACAATGTCACATAGCCTCCACATAAAAACCATCTTAACATGTTTTTTACGATATACTGACGTCTAAAAAGCAAACATGACACATGAACATATGTAATGTCTGAATGATACAAGACATGCTGTGCACTGCGTCATACCTTGACATTATAGACAACACGTCCTGTTGTTAATGTTTCTGCAGAATGCACCCACTGCCTACCACCAGCTCCTGAATATTTTCAATATCACACACATGGCTGTTTTATGGCCATTATATGGTTAATTTGTGTTAGATGGCAACCTCACTCAATAACTTTGGATTTTGCTAAAGCAAAGTTTTAAGGAGCGACCCCTAACTCCCCAAACCACCCAACTTTTTTCATTTTTCGTCACCTTTCATATCTTTGTAGTGGATCAATGTAGGGATCACAAATTTGGTACACAGGCCGGTCATAGCTAATGCCAGCATACTGACTACAAACTGTCCCTGAAAGGGGCGTGGTTACGTCACGTGAGCTGTCAAATTTTGTACACAGGCGAGCTATATATAGTCTTACCAAAAGAGTGAAAAATCACCACCAAAAGTGGCATGGTTATGGTCACGTGAACTATTTAAATTCTTAGTTCTCCCAACAATATCTCCAGAACAGCTAGAGACTTCAAATTTTGTACACTGGTTTGCCAGACGACAGTTTAGCACTGGGATTACAAACAGTCCCTTGAATGGGCATGGTCAAGGTCATGTGACATTAAATTTCCGGAAATAAGTGATAATATCTCGGAAATGGTGCAAGATAGAGACATAGTTACAATGGAAGACAAAGAGGAAATCATATATGGGCTATAGAATGGCATGATTACTGATGATCATGGGTGAGTTTAAAAGTCACTTTGCTGTCTGAAACCTTTGTAATACCTGTAACTCATAAATAAAGTGCGATGTAACTACGTTATGTTTACACATAAATTAGAAAGCGCACATGGCTTGTAATTTAAGCTTCGTTGTCAAAAATGAAGGAGTTCTCAAGGTCACAGGCAGTCACGTTCACTTCAGAAGTGATAGTTAGTGTCTTGAAAACGGTCACAGATAAAAATGTTGAAACAAC
>Ga0209366_1000390_pt1 | contig 10299 bp, 1 predicted proteins | sample WorMetmaBAHAMAS2_FD_187391 | JGI IMG/M metagenome (GOLD analysis project Ga0209366, IMG submission 187391) | Marine gutless worms symbiont microbial communities from Max Planck institute for Marine Microbiology, Germany - Inanidrilus... | ecosystem: Host-associated > Annelida > Digestive system >...
CCGCCTTGCCTAGCAGCCCCTCCCCTACTGAACGTACCTCAAGTCACCCCAGAAAAATTATCGACGCCGACTGTACAAATTCTTATGTCTTAAACTCTAGGGTCACTGAACCGAATCGAATAAAAAAATAAAGAAAAAACATCGGTAAAATATATAGCCCTTCCGGCAAGTTTGCTGAGCGGGCTAAATGATTAGACCAGTTGATTACTTTTTGTGGTTGGTAACAATACTTTGACATTGGTGGCCGGGTGACATCTTGTTGGTAAGATACCTGTGCTGCTGATTGCTAAAGCCATTACTGTCGAGATGGTAGAAATTTTTATTTTGCTGCACGGTTTTTTACTGCAAACGTGGATGCATGTATTCAGTATAAAAATAACTCTGTGACAAACAGCATGCAATCCTTGCAATCTTGTTATTTTTATATTGTGATCTCTCTTTCTCGAGGTAATCTGAGAAGCAGGTACATGTCTTCAGCTTGACTCAATTGCCTTTCCTGCCTTCTATGGTTTTTTGAGTTCCGTCTGGTTCCTATCAGCTGAATCTATCAGTATGTTTAATGTAATTCTTTGTTTTCATTTTATCTTTTAGTTTATCCTCCAGAAAGTCCGTCATGTGTAAGAACATGTTGAGCCAGCTGGTCCTGGCTTCTCCATTCTTCTTTAATTTTACACTATTTGTTATTGTGACCATGGCATATGTGATATTCATGGTGTGATAAACACTGAGGATTTTTTACCCTCATGTAGTATCTAGTATTTCAGTGTCTACTAACGTTATAATTATTGTCATTAGCATTGTCCACGCTGGAGTATAGCACTCTCCGCAAATCGATTCCATTTATGTCGGTCCTCAACATGCTGCCAAGATATTTATCTATAGACTGATATGAATGGTTCCAGATCTGCTTCATCCAAGATACTTTTTGTTGAACCAATGCTGCTTACAATCTTTGGTGCTGTTGTGTGTTGTTTTGTACAAAGGTCAAGTCTTCTCGTTTGTGTAGATGGCTGTTAATTAAACTTACCTCCGTACAAGTTTGTAAAATGCCGGTGTCACACACCGATGAGTCGGTAACAGCAAATATTTTGTTCTATGTGTCCAGCAAATGCTATCCTGAATGAAGGTGACCTGGTGACGTTTGGTCATCTGAATGGAGAATACTTATCTCCAGGAACGTGGCAGCGTCAACCAGATTCTGACTTCCAGTACATTGTAAGTAAAATTTTGGCAGTTTGTATCGACATATTGTAGAAAGAATAGACTGCTAATTTATACCTGAAGGAAGTAACTAGTGGCTATTGTCTTTGGAAAGCTGGCTTAGGGGGTGTGGCATCCTTCTGTCAAGTGAGTTGGTGACTTAAGACAGGCTGATGTTCAGCTGGTAACTTTTCCTTTCTAATGTAATTGCCTTAGGCCCATTACACATTAGAAATTTATTTCAAAATTCTTCTATTTTGGAATAAAATTTCGAAATTTTTCTTTCGAAAGTAAGCACTTGTACATTTGGATATAAACTTTCGAAAGCCAACATCGTCGACACTTCATTCGATCTTTGTAAACACTGGCCGACTGACCAATTACAGTGCTCCTTTAGTGAAATTTCTTTTGCGAAATAGAGCATGTTCTAAATTGCGAAATAAAATTTTGAAATTTATTTTTTCGAAAGTTGACTGTTCACGCTAGAAATTTTCTTGCAAAAGGAACTAATTTACATAGAGGGTTATTAAAAATATGCCAAGTGTCATGGAAGACAGTTACTTTCACATGTCATGGCTGTGAAATCAATGGCGCCATTTACCATTTGAGGGCTGCTAGGCAGGCATACGTCTTCTTGTATGTATGACTTTCTGATACACTGGAGAAATTTTTGCCAAATTCCCTTTATTATTCTGCATATTATCAATTTATCATACAGGTCCTAGCAGCAGGAGTCACTCTGAGATCATTGCCCTGATGTCTGAGGCCGGGTTGCACCATCCATACTTAACTTAAGTAGTCCTTAAATCTCCATTGCAGTATGGAGATTTAAGGACTACTTAAGTTAAGTAAGGATGGTGCAACCCAACCTGAGACATTTACGGTATACACAGTCGTTTTGTGTGGCAGTTTGAAAGATGCAGCTGTCTACAACAGAGTGCAAACCAACAGCAGGTTGGACTTTGGCACAATTTTCTTTTTTTAATTTTCAGTTAGGTGTGTCTTATGTTCTGTTGTATGTGCGATTGTTTGTGACGCTGTTTGCGTGTCTGTCTGACTGTGTATCTGTGACCTCGGTGATTTTTGTTGCGATGGTTACAGCAGAGGGCAGCTACTTCGGATTTAGATAGTATCCAGGTCCAATCCATCTTGAGAAAGAAAGACCACCCGGAGGTGGAGCATTGTAGTCAGAAATTTTTGGATGGATTGCCGCTGTTAATTATTTACAGTTTTAGATTTAGGTCTGCTTTAATACACAACTGTTCATGCCAGAAGTTACTGAGCCCTTGTTAGTTATTTAGTTAGTTTCTTTACTTAAGTGTTTTAATTGTGACAGACAAGTGAATGACATATTGTTCCTCATCTTTGAAGTGAGCACTAGTTTTGTATATAGCTGTATTTATGTATAGATTATTTATTTTTCTATTGAAGCATTATATATGTATTTGCAGTGCATTTATGAGTTTAATTGGCATTGTAAGTGTGTTGAATACAGAACAGTCAGCAGCAGACTCAGCAACAGGAAGCAGCAGCTAATGCCGAACCGTCAGAACTGGCCAAGTCAGTGTCAGGTGATGTAGCTGTAGTAGATACTGAAGCTGGACGTGATGCAGAGTTAAAGATGGAGCACGACGTTGGGCTGCGTGAACTGCAGGTCGAAGAATCGACGTCACAGCGGGACATTCTGCCGGCCTGCACGGCTCACTTTACACGTACAGTGGTGACGGAGGACAAATCTGGAATGGAAGAGAACAGCATCACTGACGGGCACGTTGGTCCGGCTGTTGAGCATCAAAACCCAGTTGTTGTCCGTGAACTTGGAGCATCTGCAGATGAGCCACTAGAAGCTTGTGCCAGTAATCAGAGCGAGTCCGTGGCTGAAGAGGTCAGTTATTCCAGCCAAGGGTTTGTCCCACATTTATCTGATGCACCTGTACCAGTTAACAGCATGGCCAGTGAGTCCGGAATTAAGCAGGATGTCAGCGGTGAAATCGCACTCTGTAATGCTGATGTTAAGCAGAATGTTACGGAGCTGGAATTAGCTGCTGTGGAAGAATCCCTCATACCATTTTCTGCGCCCGTTTCTGAATCGGAAGCTGTGGAAGAGTCAGTTGTACCATTCAATAGGCTTGATACAGATGCAGCCTCGGAAATGGACCCTGTAGCAGAAAATCACGCGATTGGTCATTATAGTACTAGCAGTGTCTGTGATACTGTAGTTGAGCTAAGAGAAGATGTGGAGAAATTGAAAGAATACACAGAACATGAAGCATTTGAGACTGGTATATCAGTGATGTCTGATGAATGCAGTGATGCTGAAACGAAGACGGATTCAGATGCTGCAGTACCGTGTAGTAGCCGTGAGGATGGAGTGCTTGATGCCATCGGTGAGGGTTCAGGAGAGATGGTAGATGCCAATTCTGTGTCAGAATGCATCGATGTAAATCGTGACAAAGGCAAAAAAGAACTAATGGATGAGTCTGACATTAGAGCATCACATGCCGCGATGTCGATAATCAGACAAGTGGATACAGTCGATGTGTCGAATGAAGTTGATTCTGATCTGATGCACGAGACGAAAGAGTTGCCGAGCAGTGGATTGAAGTGTGATCAAGAAGAGGAATTAGTCGACAAATCTAACGGTACCACATTCAATATTGAAGTGAGTAATGCAGGCAGCATGCAGTCCGAGACACCAGTTACTCTGTCAAATGAAACTGTGGTATCCACTGGCGTTGTTAATCCAGCGCAAGAGACCGAAGACTCATCATGCACAGTGGACACACGTGGATCGAAGTTTACTGCGCTAAATTACGGTGAAGAGTTGGAGGATATAGTGACTGCATGTGACAAGCCAGCATTAGATCTGGAAATGAGTTGTGTGGATGTAGAGGCAGAGATTGGTGCATCAGATAAGATCGTTTTGTCTGAAACTAATGATGAAGTAGAGCAGAACAGTGAATTGAACGGCGTGACGGTTCTGTCGGAGAAAGACGAAGAACTGATAGATGAATGTGACGAAACGGCATCGTTTAGGCCTACTGAAGATTGCTGTACAGAAGTTCAAGCAGAGGTTCCAGCTGAGATCGTATCACGTGAAGCCGCCGAGGCTGAGGATGTGTCACTGCCGCGACTGGCTGTGAATACACCAGATAGAGTGAGTGACGGAGAATTTTTGCAAATGGAGTGTAAACATCCTGTAGACCTTGGTTCATCAACTGATCTGACTTTATCCTGTGAAGCAGTTCATGGGACTGAAATGTGCAACAGTGGTCAGTTTGGTACTACTGACACTCTTCTGGAACATATCTCAGATCGCAAGAAACAGACCGGTGATGTTGAACCAGTTGTAGAAGATCCAGAGCAGATGGACACGGATCGCTCCTTCGTAGATCATAATAAAGACACATTGAAAGTGCCAGAGAGTCGTGATGATCCAGCCTTACCACATGAGAGAGAGCAATTAACGCAGCCAGCGCGAGGTGATGAAATGATGACTCTTGTGAAGATGGTATATGATGACATTGTGGACCAGGCTGTTACAGATTCGGTTACACGTACTGCTGATAATGTAAATTTAGAGGCAGATATCAATCACAGTACACGTGATGGAGAGATTAGTGTTGCTGATAAGGTGGTATTAGCAACAAGCGGTGATTTGTCTGTTGATATTGATGTAGAAACAGTAACTGTGGCCGACCTCCAACATTATCAATCTGGCATTGCAAACGAACATGAATCTGTAGCTAGTGTTCCTGTTTCTGTTATTGAATCTGAGTTAGAAGCAGAAAATTTGAAAATTGCATCTGTTTCTTTACCAGCTTCTGAATCCAAATCTGAATCAGAACTTGTGGAAAGCATATCTTTTTCAGAGCCAGTTTCTAAGTCAGAAGATGTGGAAGAGTCCATGGTAACTGTGTCATTACCACTTATTGAATACGAACAAGCTATGGAAGAATCTAGTTTACCAATTTTTCCGCTAGTTCCTGAATCTGAATTTGAACCAGACGCTGCTAATGTATCCACTGTACCTGTGACTGCAGTAGTTCCCATTATGCCATATGTTCCTGAACATAAACCCGAAGTTGTCAGTGAATTTAGAGAGTTAGATTCACGTACTGATAGATTGCATACCAATGAGCTAGCCACAGCATCATCAGACGCTGCTTCCATGGCTGTGGATGTTGGCATACTGCAAGCTAACATGGAGATAGAGTGTGAGAATAGACCACAAGATGGAAGGACACTTGATTCGCATGCTGCACTTGGTCTTGGAAAGCAGGTTTTCAACTCCAGCTCAGAGCTGTCAGTACCCACTGTCATAGCTGATTCAGATAGCATTGAAAGTGCGAAGACCGAGACACAGTCTGTAGTTTGTGAAGTGAAACATTATGAACCCGAGACTGACACATGTTGTTCAGACCCGTCACCACCAACTGATGTCTATGCTGCAAGGTCAGAAAATGTGTTGCAGCATAGAGATGTCAGTTCTTTTGTTGCAGACGACAACACAGCCCCAAGTGTCTTGAATTTAAATAATACACTACAGCATGAAGTTACAGATTTCTCTGCAGATGCACATACTGTAAGTTTAGGTGATACTGTGCCGAATGAAGTGATGATATCCATAACAAATGGAGATACAGCTGTATCTTCTGTCAGGATAGAGAATTCAGTGGAGAGTACAGTTATGAGATCCACAGTGGTTACAGACGTACTTGAGAATGCCTGTATTTCAGAGCATGTGGTGCACAGAGCAGATGCAGATGATGATGATGATGTAAGTTGGGAGGATAATGTGCAGGATAGAGTTACAGCATTCACAGGAGAAGAAGATGCGGTTATTCATGCTGTGAATAAAAACTGCTTGTCTATATCAGCTCAGGGCCAGGAAGATGCAGCGGAAAGTGTGGATAAGATATCTTTAGTAAATACTGTGAGCCGTGATGATGCGGTGCAGGATGGACTAATTATTTCTGTGGTTGATGAAAACATGACTTCACCTGTTGTCATTTCTGAGGTTTTAGCAGAAAATGTACGTGTATTTTCACCTTCTGTATCACAGAAAGACATACCCATATGTGCCGATAACTCACAGTCAGTCATTCAGAGTGAAGATGTGATTTCTGTGGCAGGTGAAGACACAGCTGTACATGTGTGTGATATAGTACAGAGAGACATTCCGATTTCTGCCGATAATGGAGACCTACCTGTTCATGTGGTGGGTTCAGAAAATACAGATCACAGTGGAGATACAGCATCCATGGTGGATAACAACTTTGCTGTAAATGCTGCGGGTTTTGAGAATGCAGTGTGGAGTACGGATACCATTTGCACTGCTGATAATGAGATGGATGTACATGTTGCGAGTTCAGAAGACCCAGCGCAGAGTGGAACCTCGGTTACGGCAACAGGTGGTGAGATGGCAGTAACTGCTACAAGTGCTCAGGATATTTCACAGCTTGGAGTTACGATTAATGCGGCAGACAAGGGCAGTACAGTGGTGGTTGGTGATCACAGCGATGCTTGTTATGTTGCTCAGCAAGGGTCGATAATGACTGATGTTTCCATGGCAGTGGACCAGTGTCAGTCGGATGACATTACGGCAGGTGCTTCGAGTCGGTTTGACAGCCAGACGTCAAGTGGCAGTGTCGAAGAAGGCCAGTTTGATGACGTTGAGTCTGATGACAACGTTGAACGTGCAACACCGGCAGGCAATCATTGTCGAGCTTATCATGCCAGTCCGACGCTGAGAGCAGGCTATCACACTAGCAGTCATACTGACACTGTTGTGTCACGTATTTGTCGAAATTTATCTGCTGTTAGTCCGTCGTCATTTACACGCAGTCCAGTGACTACTTCCACTTCCAGAGTCAGTAGTTGCAACACGATGTCTGCCGCTGCCAGATATTCTCCATTGCTGTCGTCACCAGTTGGCCAGAACATCGACAGGCCCGGCACTAGACCCAGGTTTCCTCAATCACCAATAATGCTGCCATCTGGAGCACACTCGTCCGGCACCAGTTTTCGTGCTCGTACTAACTCTCCATTGGTTGTTGGGAATGTACCACCATCGCATTCTGGTGAGAAGCTAAGAAAACGGAAACGTTCGGCTGATGACGCCAATGCTAGCTCCAAACGCAGTCTTGTGGCTGACTTTGTCGATAATAACGCAGCCGTCATTGGTCAGTGTGACGTCTTATCAGCCGAGAATGTTGTCGTCACTTCAGGATGTGACTGTGACAGTGAGAATGCAACTGTGACCAGCGTTGCTGCTGTAATGAGTACAGTGGCACAAGCGGCTGCTGATGCTGACGAAGAGCATCAAGATGTAAACAAAGTAGACAACGTGACCACATTGCCTGAGACTGTGATCTCAGTGCCGTGCAATGATCGTTCTTCCGTGCCTGGTGTTTTGTATACACGGACCACAGACAGTTCATCTGAGGTTACTGTACATGACGAACACAAAGCGCTTGTCGAAGATCAAAGCTCAGTTGTTGACAACAGAATTCTGTCACAGGAGGATAATATGGCGATTAATGACAATGCTTTGTTGAACAGTCGGAGCCTGAATTTACATGCTGAAGCATCGGGAAGACCAGAGATGGCTGAGGATGTGGCACAAGGATTTGTCTCTGCAAATACTAACATACCTGTCGACACTGAAGTAGTGGAAGGCATGGAAACTAATACTGAGGAGACATTGATAGTAAGCAACAATGATGATGACGTTTCATCACAGGTGGATGCCATGCAGCCGCATTCTGTGGCTTCAGATGCTGAGGCTGTCGAAACAGTGTACTATCATTCACAGCAAGCCAGTTCTATGGACCATGTGGATGTGGCACCAGCATGCGGCAGCAGTACAAAAACTGAGCTTGGCAGTGCTTCTGAAACTGCGTCATTGTCAGTTACTGCAGGCACTTCCGAGGACCAGTGTATCAGTGATTGTACAGACAAGGACAAGTTATTGACGAATGAAGAAACAAGTGAAGTACAGTCATGCGGTAGTGTCATCACTGCTGAAAAAAGTTCTTCAGATCTATGTTCAGTCAGAGTGCATGCAAACATCGACCCAGTGGCAGATATATCAAGATCTGACAATGAACTTCCAAACAGTTTATCTGCTGATGTGCACGAGGCATGTACAAGTGCCATCTCTTCGTTGTTAGCAGAGCATTCTAGCATTATTGCTGAGTCTAGCAAAATTACATCTAGTCAGCACCAGGCAGACCCAGCATGTTCTGTTGAGCCATTACGGAACAGCGATGCATTGTTACATTCTGAGATTGAACGATGCAACTTAGAGATGCAGGCAGTAGAAGGTGATATGGCAGATGCATCAGTTGCTGTTGATAGTCATTGTATATCACAGACATCAGATGACAAAGTTTTTGCTTCTCAAGCCACTGATGCTTGTGACGTGTTTTCGAGTCAGTGCCTTTCACAACCAGCAAAGAGTGAAACTTTTAATTCTTGCAGCCAGGTGAACGCTGATCCAGCTGAAGATGGTTTTAAGTTGTACTTAGAGTTGAGCCAGGAGCCCAGTAGTTTGCATACGTCAGTTTCCAGCCAGTATGTGTTACAAGGAGCAAATAATGAAGCTAATATCTCATGCAGCCAAAGGACCAATAGCTCGGATGCAGATGGTCTGCATTTGTTTTTAGAACCAAGCCAAGAGCGAAATTCTCTGGATGCATTAAACTATAGGAAGTCGAATTTCGTCAACGATATGGAACTACTTGAAGAGGAAGATGAGTTGTCAACGGAAACAGAGCTGAGCCAAGTGACTGCCGGTGAGTCCGACATTTTGATGGAACTTCAAGATCGTGGAATTTCAAGTCAGAGTACTGCTGGTGGACTGGAAACCACCGGAGAGATGGAGGATACAGATTTGGAGTCAGACGAGGATAATCGTTGTCGATTACATCTACAGAGGACTGATGGTGGATGTTCTGATGGTTCAAGACAAGAACATGGTGCATGTGAAAGTGATAAGACACCGTCACATTGTCAAGAAGTTGGAGGAGTGATGGAACGGGAAGAAAGCACTGGTGTTGAGACTGGGAACACACTACTTGATGGTGCGAGTGTTCAGTCCGACATGACAGACGTTCCTTGTGAGTCGGCGATTCTTAACTCCTACGACGATGTGGAGGAGTTAAGTACAGCGGAAGGGCATGCCTTGTCTGTAATTGCTGAAGAAGAAGAAGATTGTGATAGGAATGCGGCAGAAAGACTGCATGCTGATGATGATGCGACCATCGATAAAAACAGTGACAGTTGTGCACTTCGAGATGCAGAAGTTACACTGATGTCTGTGAAAGCTTGTTCACCAGTGAAACACGATGCACTCGCAGTAGTTGATGCGGCTGCTGCTGATGGTGAGAACAGCTTTTATAACGCTGGCGACAATAATGAATCAGATGTAACAGAAAGTATGCCTGCTGCCGACAGTAGCCTAGATAAAGACATTGATGTCGGAGAGTTGCCTGAGACCTCCACTGTTTGTTTATCACTGCCGGAAGAGATAAGTAGTGAACATACAGTTGCTGATACTAACGATGAGGATAATGACGAGGGTTCGGACATGAAGGAAAGTGTACCTAGCTTGGTTAATGGTGCAGAATATGATCTACATAAAGTTTCTACTGATAATACCAGTGATATTAATGAAGATGATTGCTTGGATGTGATGGGAAATACATCGAACATTGATGACAGTGCAGATAAAGATGTGGACGTGATAAGGCCGTCTGATGAAGCCGCCGTTTATTTAGAAGTGAACAGCGATGTGCATGTTGATGCCACTCTTGCTGCGGATGTTTGTGATCCCAGTGATGACGACAATGATGACGATAGTTTGGATTTGACACCAAGCATGTCGGATGCTGGTTCCGATGTAGGACGTCTCTCGGACACCGAGGAAGAAGTCCATGGCAGGCATGACAGTGTTCCTGCTGTGTCACCACAGTTAGCACAGTCGCTGTTGACCAATGATGCAGGTCGAGTTGGCGACGTGCAGCCAGAGGAATCACTTGCAGGTAGATATTGTTTAAAGTTGATCTTTTTTTTTATTCTTCGCAACATTTGTCT
>Ga0209366_1000391_pt1 | contig 10261 bp, 5 predicted proteins | sample WorMetmaBAHAMAS2_FD_187391 | JGI IMG/M metagenome (GOLD analysis project Ga0209366, IMG submission 187391) | Marine gutless worms symbiont microbial communities from Max Planck institute for Marine Microbiology, Germany - Inanidrilus... | ecosystem: Host-associated > Annelida > Digestive system >...
TTAAAAAAATTTGTGATAAATCTTAGTTTTTGCTTAAAATTTTAATTTTTTTTGTGTAAAATTTTAATGCTGCAGATAAACAGCGAGCCAAAAGCGTTACCTCCTTGGCAGAGGTAACAAATTAGGTTAGAAAACTGGTGTTTACTTATTATATTGCAACTCTTGTGTTCATTGTTTGATCGTTAATTACTACAGTAATTTGATAAGTATTATTGTCAGACAAATTGTTTACATGTTTTGATGTTACTCGTTTGATGCCATGTTTGTAGTGAGAAATTAACACATGGCAAAGAACAGAAGTAATTACGAATTATCGGAGATCTGCTGTAATGCGGCGTTGACTCCGTTTTTCACTGAAACCTATGTCTAAGACCTAACCATAACTGGGTCTGGAATTAATTATGCTAATGCACATAGTATAGTAATGCTTCAGCTTAGTCTAAAACCAGAAAATTAGTCATGATGAAACCAAATTTTAAACCCAAGGTAGATTAAAACTAGATTTAAGCTTTGGTTAGAACACTCTACTGAAGTCTGAGATATCAGTAAAAGACAGACACTCAGTATATAAGAATAACGTTGTCATATTGTCAATGTTCTCTTCAAGTGCTATCAATTTGCTACTGTCACCGCCACTGCTGCTGGTCGTAGTAGAATGTTGACTGTTCAACTGAGTTTTGACTTCTTGGCAGACTTCACTGAAACAGCAAATACGACATGTTTCACTTAGTCATAAACTGAGACACAATGAAACATCAGAAGCAGTGTTTTCACGGTATGCAATATAGCACGTAAATGTTGCCGTATCTATCCCATAGAGTAAGCTAAGGTAAGGAAGCATATAGCAGTTTATGCTACAAGCACCGCACTGCTACGGGAACTCAACGTGCCATATGGGATCACACAGTGTTACCTGCCACCCGGCAGAGGTGACATTCCCCGCCTTTACCCCAGCCAATTAAGGCCGGTACTCGATTTAGTGACCCTACAGGGAACTTCTGCAAGGCCGAGTTGACCTAGTAGTGACAGCTGGGGTATTCATCTCGCTTAGACCGTCAGCATATACGTACGTGGATGAACCACTGAAGTCTGTGATATATGGCCAATGCAACGCCAGACCTACGGTTACCTTCCCAGCTGTATGGCATTACAACCAGTACCAAGTTATACTGCTGGGTGACAGTGACAGAGGCCACAACATCTTGTCTGTGGCTGTTAGCAGCACGGCCTGCAGTTGAACTCACAACCTACGATTTGTAAGTCTACTGCCCTAACCAGTACACCACCAGGCCACGCCACAGCGCCGTGCAATATCAATGGCAAATGTCAGCCAACACTAACAGGTAACTCCATATGTTAACATACTGGCTGACTGCTGCAGTACCACGATCATTTTGTGAATGACAACCCGTGCAGGAACACACACTGCTGGTGAACAGATAATAAAGGATTGCAGATGTTAATGAAGCACAAAAAAAGTCTGTTCTTCTCTCAGACTACAGTATAATGCAATCAGACAATGAGATGATGCTCGGACTACAAATATTACAACAGACAGACACACAACTATTCTCTGTAATAATTTCTGTACACAATATTACGATTGGTACACTGTTGGTGGTGATGTAGTATTACATATAGTACAGTGAAGAGGCATATCAGCGTCACTGAGAGGAATGCGCAGTAGTGTGATAACTGTTCGTCATTATATCACAGAAAACCGAGCGATGGCAACATGCATAGAGGTTTAGCCGTGTGGTTCTCAACACTGATAGAAAGACAAACCAACACCTCAACAACAACTGTCAATGATACAGCCGACTGTCAAACAGAGGAAGGACAGAGACATGGCAAAAAAAGCAATTCAAATTAGCAGTCATAAAACTTATAAATCCGGTCATGGAGAGATGTACGACGTACGTACTAGGTGTCAGACTGGTAGAGTTGAGAGTCGACTCGTTTACAAGTCGGCGTTGTCGAATATCATTCATCTGAAACTGTTTCCAGTCGTTTGGTCGTTCAGTGAAGCACTTCAGACCACAACGGTCGTGAATGAAACGTCCAAACTGGTTGGACCGTAGCGCGTCGATGCGCTCCACCAGCGCGGCAGCTATTAAGTGTCGCTGGTCAGACGATGCCGCGTCCCACAATGAGTCAAACACACGACTACCACACTTGCTACAAGCCAGCTCAGTGTACACCGGCTGTACACACACATACATACATTGATTGGCCAAACTGAATATTTTGGAATGAGTGTTCACCACACATGATTGGTCAACAGGATGAGAACCTGGCGTATAGATGACGAGGTGGTGAGGTGCTAGCTTGGTCCAGCTGATAACACTGCCAACCAATCATCTCTTGTGACAGTACAATCAAGAAAGGTTTACCTATCTGACACCGGATTACAAAGACTGTGCTTGAAATGGGGCTGCTAAGAAATGCATTGTCCTTAAAGTCAAAAAGTTAAAATAACGGGGTTATCAAATGCAAACTGTGTATAGTCCATGCCAGGTAGTTCTGGCATGGGTCTGTATGTCGGTATGACTACTAGATGCAAATTAGTTTGTAAAAATGTTTTTTAAGACATAACATAGTAAAGGGCATGGTGTGCCTCTAAGAAGAAATTAGTCAATATATATCAATAGAGATGTACATGCCGTGAGTGAATTCCAACAGTGGAAGAAACACACCAGCATGCAAATCATACAGGTATTATAACATAGCCGCCGCCGCCAACCACAAGCGCATCTGCACTAACAGTCGTCTACAGGTGAACGAGTATACGCTGATTCCTCGTTGTTACACTTGTTACAACAAAAAAAAAACTTTTTCCCAATCATTATTGCAATGATTCGTTTCTGAGAGTTATCCTATGCCAGCATGGTTTGTTACATAGAAACCTGGCACAGAAAAACAGTCAGTCCGAGTAACAGATATACAAAGAAGCAGATAGACAAAGTCGGTGCACTGACCTTGATATTTGCACTATACAAAAACACTTGCTTATTTACTTACTTAGACCGACAAACAAACATAGAGAGTAAGAGGTAGACATAGAGAGAGAGCTACCTGTAGTCTGGTGTATATCAGTGATCGTTGCGTGTGTTGTGCATTGATGAAGGCCGTAATGACATGGCTGCCGGCCGTGTCACAGCAGACGGCCGACAGTTCTGCAGTCGACAGTGACAGCAGACTGTCGACTATCATCTGCGCGTGAGTGAATCTCAGCATTGACTGAACAAGCAGTGAGCCGTGATGACTGAATGTCGACAGCTACAACAACAACGTCACAACTCGACTGGATCACCGGCTGATACACTGAGAACCACTGCAACACCTGTAGGCACTGTACCTTGCACAGTTGAACGTTCAATCATATTCGCTAGGTGGCGTCAATGTGCATCACCAACGTATACATGGTTACTGCCGGACCCAGAGTGTGGAACGCTCTATCTCAAGAACTCCGACAGGACACAAGCTTCAGACAGTTTAGGCGCAAACTGAAATCGCATTTGTTTGTCTATGTTGTGACAGATTGTTTTCTTGTGCCTTATAAATATTCTTACTTACTTTCTTACTTACTTGAGCCCACGGGTCCCCCCCCCCAAAAAAAAATGGCCTCTCAATTGGTTCAGACATCTTGGTTAGTAAGGAAACTAAAACTGACACACACAGAAGCCGGCAGTCATCAGTAACACCAAGATGCTATGATACAAGAAAAACGCAGCCAACCAACTTACTGGTTCAGCTGGCTGAGCATCATGACTCTCATCCGCATCATTTTCTTCTGCTGCCGAATCTCTCACCGTTGTCTCGTCGATGCTGAAAAGTATCTCATACGTACACATTGCAGCGAGCAGATGAACCAGCCGTATACGACGACTTGACGGCTTGTAGCAGTGAACAGCCTTCATTACGTTCTAACATTGAAATGTGCACACACCAGCGGCATGAATATTTCAGTTACAAACACCATTACAGTTTAGTTAATATACAGCTTAATCACTATCATTTTGTTTCACAAACTTCACAAGCATTAAGAATGCATTTCCCCAATTGGAACAAAAAAACATTAACAACACTAAACATCCTAGTTTAGATAACAAAAACTTTTTAAAGCCCAAAACAGTGTAAAACAACTAGAAAACCTAGCAGCAGTATCGACCAGCAGACACATTCCGGCAACGCACTTGCCGACCCTGTGTCTTTGACCTTTGACCTTGTGAACTTGGGTTATTACATACAGTAAAGAGTATACCTGTCATACTGGTATGCTAGTAGCTCAAGCTGTTTTCTTTTTGAAGTGTGGAAAGACCAACAGACAAACAGACACAGGGACAAAGCCACGGACACAAGTAGGTAAAGTAAAGTAAAGAGAGTCTAGCAGTTAGCAAACATGCCTCACCGCTACGGGAACTCACATGCCATATGCGATCACATAGTGTTACCTGCCACCCAGCAGAGCTGACATTCCCGCTTCTATCCCATACAATTAAAGCAAGGCTGAGTTGCTGTAGTTGGCCTCGTTACATAACAAGGTGGCATACTCGCCCAAAGACAGTCACCCATCCCAGTACTAACAGGGCTTAATGTAACTTTGTTCATGCGACGAATGATGCTAGTGTTATGCCGAACCACCAACCGACTTATAACACTATCTACTCAACAACTGATCATGTTACCCGCGCACACATCATCTACTGCCAGCGTGTGTTAATAATGAACCACAGTCGCAGCAGTAGATCAATAAGTGAACGTGGGATGTAAAAACCTTGACGAAAGCTTTTTCTTTGGTGTTGAGCCGTTGACAAGCATCTGCCAGTTGAATGAGAACTCCGATGTGATTGAGAGCAAACAGTTGTTCAAATTCACCTTTCAATGCCGCAAACACGGCCTCAACCTGCCAACAAACCACACTGCACTGAGTGAGCTACACTCAGCTGAGCTGTCTATGCGAGACGCATCAGCTCCCGCTGGGTCTAATGTGTTCTGTTGTGACTGCAAGTACAATTAGTTAGTTATAGGAATGTGAGATAACTGGCAAGATATGACTTCCTATTGGTGTTTTACAGTGACATTAGATCTAGGTGGAACCATTGATCAGTTACAAGCCGCTGAAATCAACACAACACTAATCACAAACAACAAGATGCATGAGATGAATGTTACAATTTGCAATGTACCTACAGAATTAATTCATTTCTGCACTAGAGTCAGCTTTCTGCAAATAAAGCTAATCAACATACAACAGTAGGTATAAAACACTGGTTCTGGGTCAATGCCAATCCTGGTTCATATCCAGACTCGGCTTCGGACTCTGGCTGGGTTTTTTGTATGGGGAATACATGTCTGGATCCTGCAAGTCTAGCCCGACTTTATTTAACACGTTAACGACAGCTACATGGCTGTAAGTTGCTGCTGCAGTCAACTGTTCAGTAAGTAATTGCAACCTGTTGTCGTGAGTGCAGTCGACTGATGACAGTCTGCAATACAAAGTTGGCGACTTTGTGACGTGACATTTCAACAACGCAACGACACAGACACGAGTCATAGGCCGAGTCAAACAGCCGCACAGAACACTGCGTGATGTACTGCTGGACGAGGTACGACGATATGTCATGTGTTACACTGCACGGCAAACTACGACACCAACAACCATCGTAACTGTCCACAATATCACCTGCATGCTAGTACCACAGAAAACATTTAAAAGTCAGAAACTTAGAATGTTCCAAGTCAATACTCGTCCATGGTTTTGCAACATGGACCTTGCTGGGGAGGACAGCAACTTAGTTTGACATCATTTCAAAATGTGCGAGTGAAATAAATTAAGTATGACTCACAGGATCAACAGCAGGCAGCATGTAATGGCAAAATCAGTGAAGTGCGATAATTGCCAATGAGTTACTAACTACATGGTTGTAAGTAGTAAAACTCATCAACAGCATAAACTAGAGCAGCAATTATTCCCACAATGAACTGCGCCTCTCTATCCTCTAAGGATGCCATGGCGCTATACAAATGCTGTATTATTATTCTTATTATTATAACTGATAGATTGATTGATTGAGTTAAGGCCTGACATCTCACTCGGCACAAAATACAAAAACATTATTCCCATGTTATCTCTGATTAGCACTGAAAAAAATAAATGCAACACAATGAAAGCAAGCAACAAAAGCACAATATCAGCTAAGAATACTAAATGTGAATGAACACACACAAAACTTAAACATAAACCAATGTGCAAATTTATTGCTGCTTAGACAGACAAAGTAATAACATAATATGTTTAAAACTTGTACATTAACAGTCTGTAGAAACTGTTCAAATTATTAACCATTTGAAGCTGTTGGTTGAGCAATTTACTAAAAATAAACAACCTGTAAAAGAAACTCTAAATATCCTCAAGGTTTCAGCAGCAGTCATACTGACATGCAGACCCATCCTAATCTTGATCCTAAACAACCTTTTGACCTCAGGGTCAATGCATCGCCAGCCATGGGTTATATCAACTTCTCTGTTGGTAGCTCGAGCTGTTTTCCTTTTACAGCATGGACACACAAAACAGTTACTCTACGTTGAGCCTGGTTAGTACTGGGATGGGTGACCATCTCTGGGCAGGAATAGCAGCTTGTTATGGAACCAGCCAGCTAGGTCAACTCAGCCTTGCATTCCTCCAGGGTCACTAACTGAGTACCAGCTTTAATTGGCTGGGGTAAAGAATGTCACCTCTGCTAGGTAGGTGGCAGCACTGTGTAATGACATACGGTATGTGAGCTCCCATAGCAGTGAGGCTGGCTGCAAACTGCTATATGCATTTACCTTTACCTTACCTCACTGATTACTGTCACTCACGTTTGATTGCTGTCAGTGTGAAAGAGTCGTGCATTGTCAGCTAGCTGAGTGAAGACATTGTCACACTGGTCAGTAGGTAGCGACCGTGACACAGCGAGCGCCGTCTGAAGTACAGGATTGGACACTCGGTGAATCACATGGTCTACAAGCACGATAACATGACACAACGTACAACAAATCAAAATCTTACAAAAACTTTCTGTTCACCTGTACACTACACACGCACTTGAAAGTTACTAACATTACGGTAATAAAATGTTCAAGTACAACTTGCATGCTTCCAACAGACTGCATGCAGATCACAGAAGATTTGTTAGATTTTGACACCCACGATCACTGCATCCACGCTACCATCCACAATACTAAAGTAATATGACGTTCTGATTTCTTTCACAGCAGTGTAGCGTGCACTTGAACCCTACCAGTTTCTAAGGAAGTTTTCAGTATGGGGTTTATGGGGAACTGGGCATCCATGGACATTATTAGAGAGAACTTCTGTCCCCCAATCCTCTGACAAATCCCGCTCCTAAATCCTGGATGTGCTCTGTGAACATGAACTTGGCTGTGTAACGACATAACTATAGCATAGACATGTGTAGCAACAGTCGACATCTATGTGCAGAGTAAAAGCAAACAAACAGACAAACAGAGACGTAACTGTAGTTGTTGTTACTACACAGACAGCAAGTGACAGTGAAACTGACCGCAGAGTTTCTTGAGTGAAACGATGTGTTGTACAAACTCGCTGAGTTTGCTGAGACACACTTTGTTGGCCGACAATGCCTTCCCGCCTGCCAATATTATTTACACACATAGCACTCAAGTACAACTGAAATATTTCAGTTTAGTGAACTACACGCAGGCTTTTATGACAGCTTTTGAATAACCTGACGACACATTTGCACCAATGACACATGTAACGCACCCAACACTATTCCTGCAGCACAGCGAAAACTGTCAAAACACTGGAGTAATATGAAGGCAGATGTAGAAAGTTTCTACATTTCTGAAGTTTATACCATTCTTTTTCTGGCTTTATGTGCCTTTATCCAAGCCAATTAAGGCTGGTATCAAGATCAGTTTTAACTCAAGACCTGTGTGTGAGTGGCGCTGTTGCTGCTGCTGCGGTTGCCTAGCGCCATGTTGTCGACCGTGAACAATGACATCATCATTGTGTTGGGCTGACAACACACAAAGCACTTGGCGGACGAGGTGACTTGCATAGACGTGCTGCATGTAGAGCGACAACGAACGAAGCAGGAACGTGCACAGACTGCCAAACAGCTCCGACAACGATGATGTAGTTTGTGAACATTCACCAGAGGGCGTGAGTTCTCCACCATCATGATGTTTACGTTTGCGAGACTTATGACCGTCACGTTTATGTTCTTCTGTCACAACAGCCGAGCTGACGTCTTCATCATCATCTATCAACAAACATATCTATGTGCCATTGTGTCTGCTGTCTCACATTTTTGCTTAATCTGACTTCTGTTTTGCAGTTACTATTAACTGACTTTGGCTGAATGCTCAATGACAAGGCCAAAATTTCAGCCTCAACAACGTTCCAGCTTAAAGGTCTCAAAATGTCTGGCTGCTAGAAACTGAACTGAAGCAACTGAAGCATGTTTTTGCATGCTGGACGACCAACCATCAAAACACTCGAGAATTACGCAAGCGCGACAACATCAATGATGTACAACACAAAATAGCCACGTTTAGTTGCCACTTACGATATCCAGCGTGTAAACAGAGGAGGCCGATTACAAAGGAGAAGTAACGATAAATATAAGCAACAGAAATAGGAAGCAAGTTATAAGAAGCAAAAGGAAGCAAGTGGTTAGGTAAACAAACACCAACAATCTATATGGTACTAGAATGTACAATGTTTTTATGCTGCATTAGACTCTGGCACCCACATGAGGCAAACACAAAACATGACTAAAAGTGACTAGCGCTTACACAGGAAGTTTCCGCAGTGCCTGACAAGTGCCTGGGAGACATGGCTTGCAAACTGATGAGTGCAGACAAGCTCCCAGTCGACGGAAAACTTGTCTAGTAACATTGTCAGCTGTGCCCTGTCTGCCAGATGGACCAGATCTTCGACAATGTAACTGACCGTCGGACTCTGTGACACCCGAACCACTTCAAACGACAACTCACGGAAAATGTTTTCTAGCATCAACGCTACACACAAAATGAACGCTTGTTATGAGACAACACTAGGGAAGTTGTAAATTTACATGGTAAAGGTAGCACCAACCCACACCATTGCCGAGCATGGACCATTCAACAATATTCACCAGGTGGCACCCATATGAGTCCAGCATCCTGTTGAATGCCCATTGTCCAGGATAACTGGTCAATCCAGCACGAGAAATTTTCTTTAGTTATCTCGACTAAATTGCAATTTTTCGCTATTTTTTATTCCATATTGTAAACGTACTAACCATAACCCTACTGACCTTAACACAAACCTGCTATGGGCGTGGCTCAGAAGATAAACATAAGTTATATAACCCTAACCATAACATAAAATAATCGAGCTTGTACTTTAGTACATATCGTTGTTCATTAAGTCTTATTCCTGGAGTGAACATCAGTTCAGTGTGTATTAAAGTACAAGCTCAATTTTATGTTTATCTTCTTATGGTTAGGGTTAAGGATAACAAGGTAGTGTGAGTAGGGTTAGGGTCAGTAAGATAGGGTCAAGTTAATTATGCTTTACCGATACTTCGGACCCTGGACACTTCCACACCAATATATTTCGGCATTAGTGCCAAAGTGTCCTAAAAACACATCAGCACCAGTGCCGAAGTGTCCAGACAGTTCGGAGTTCGGACCCAAGACAGATCGGCACTAGTGTGCGGACACTTCGGCACTAGGCCTCTACAGCAGAATGCCGGCAATACATGCACCAGTGACGGCTTGACAGGCTTAATTAGTCCTATATGCCTAATGCGGAGCCTAGCAGTCATGGTCATGGCAAAGACGGCTGTACCTGTGAGACAACTACCCGACCTGCGGTGTCGTTGTCAGTGTAATCATCCTGTAACATAAACTCATCCACGACAATTAATGGATCAGCTGATCACTCATCGTTGTCCTATATGTAGAACATGGAAAAAGTGATTTTGGAGTATAGAGGTTATCCAAGGTCAATGGGAAGTGTCACCATTCAACAGAGCATATACGATTTACATGGTTGGATAAAGTTGGATTTGTTTAAGTCTATGCGTCATGCACACAGATTCAGCATGTGATAACAGTTGCATGTTTTAGGGCTATGACGCAGCCTCTTCAAAAATAACTAACAAGAGGCCTAGCAGTGGCTAGCATAGCACGAGATGTGGGAAGCTCTAGCACAAACCGTTCTTCAGATATAATGCATTAGATT
>Ga0209366_1000392_pt1 | contig 10246 bp, 11 predicted proteins | sample WorMetmaBAHAMAS2_FD_187391 | JGI IMG/M metagenome (GOLD analysis project Ga0209366, IMG submission 187391) | Marine gutless worms symbiont microbial communities from Max Planck institute for Marine Microbiology, Germany - Inanidrilus... | ecosystem: Host-associated > Annelida > Digestive system...
CAAATAATGCCACACGATAGACCTGGAACTCTAGTTTTCAAATGGGATGTTTTGTAGTTGCAAAATTTCTACTGACAGCACGTCGCGCGGTCCCTCTGCCATAGCAGAGCCACTTGTTAGAGTCGTCCGTCCATACATCTATCACAATTGGTGTTGTATTGAAACGGCTGGGCATAGTGTCTTGCAAACTGGGCATCGTTGCCTAGTGCAGTTTCAGTAACGATAAACCATTTTTGGAAAACGAGAATGATAAAAAATTTGATAATTGAAAAATCAATAATCGATTAACATCCCTAATTGAACTTAAGCACAATATAAAAACACTGACACTGCTTTCTGATACCAGTTATATACCACTTCTTCTGGTAATTTTTCCATAGGTGGACACCGCGGAGAAAAAATTTTAACAAACAGTAACTTTAGGTTCGGAATAATTCACTTTGATACAATGACCTCTAGTATTGCATGACACCACGTAAAAAGACTCACTAGGAATAATGTCTCTCAGTCAGCACCTGATCCTCACCTGCGCATGTAGTACTTCATGGTGAGCTTTGTTAAAGAGCTCTTTGACAGTGTCGACAATCAGAGTACTATTGGTTTTATGACAGAAACTCATTTTTATAGTAAGCTGTGATGTTTGTTATCTCCGTTTTATTAGTGCGAGATGTAATATATACATATCGCGCTTATGCTACAATGTCAGTGTCCGTCTGTCTGTAACGGAAGTGCATTGACACATTATAGCTAATTTAGGTTTCAAATTCCGATCCCAATTTACTGCGCATTGCGGTTGCGGTGCATTCGGGCGCGAGGGAAGGGATCATTGCCGGGAAGAGTGGAGGGATTATCTCGCACTATGCTAGCCACTGCTAGGCCCTCTCGCATTAGCTTGATAGCCTTGATCTTACATGTTTCTTTTCATAGTTCTTAGTGTTTACATGATTTTATCTCCAACTTTCTGGCACTGAATAGCCTACAATGTGCTGATGTGCCGTTAAGAAACTACTCACTCCCTCACTCACTCACTCGCCTGAGCTTGTTGGACACCTTGGCCTCGTTTCGGACCAACTGGCATATGCGTTAATAATTAGTGACGCCACCGTTGACGACGTGTAGAGGTAAACGTGACGACATTGATGAGGAGGACGACCAGGAGTCATACTTCAGGTACATGGAGGAGAATCCAACGGCCGGCTTGATCAACGACGATGACGATAACATTGAATACGACGAAGACGGCAACGCGATCATTCCTGACAAGAAGGTCGGCGTCGTCTCTCTGTGTGTGTCTTGGCACGGCTTTGTAAATATGTGTCTGAGTAACTGTAATTTATTCACGCACACACAGTGGTCAACAGAAGCTGAACCCGAGGCTGATATGGAGGATGTTTTGAACGTCCACCGTGTTTATAGCAGTGTTATGATTTCTGTGAGAACTCTGGTGTAAGTAGTGAAGCTAGCAGAAATAATTTGACGTATGCTGAGCGAGACGTGGCCGGATGATCTGTGTGTGAAATGATAACGGACATTGTTTGTATGGTTTGAGTAGAGAGACGTTGATCTTGTGTTTTGTTTGGCGGAGAGTGTATTTCTTGTCTCCAAATGACTGTTCAAATTACTTGTCTTATCTGAACCAAATTGAACTTGACAGTGCGTCCAGTTCAGATGATAACGGTGATAATAATAATAATAATAATCAAGCTTGCTTGATCGGAGGCACGGGCAGTCACCATGTAGCCAAATGGGGTATGTTAAACTGTTTGTGAGCTGGGCTGTTAGGTGGGACTTTAGATGACACTTGAAGCCATATAGGGATGAACAGTTTTTAAACAGAGGTAGGAATGGAGTTATATGTTGCAGGAGAGCTGTAGCTAAGGGCACGCCGGCCGAAATCAGTAGACATATATGGTAGCTGGAGAAGTTGCCGGCCTGAAGAGTGGAGAGCTTGTGATGTACTTGGAGGAGATTGTACAGATAAGATGGCTGACAGGTTGCTAACGTCTTACACATAATTGTAGCAATTTTGAAAATCGATCGTCCAGTGAAAAACCAGTAGCTTAACACCACTAACTACAACAATACGTGGGGATATTCAATTAACGAATACAGATTCAGATACATAGTGAATCTAGATTCGGATTCACATGGCAAATCAAATACAACAGTGACATGATATGACGTCACTCGCGAAAAGTTTTTGATCAGGTGAGACGGGGTAAGATGTGAACGCTGCTTAAGTCTCGTCTTATCGTTGTCGTCAGCGGTGATGTCTGTCCGTCCGTCTGTCCTCATGTAGATAATAGATCCGTTGCCGGCGATCGACCACTCGGAGATCGAGTACGCCGACTTCACCAAGAACTTCTACGAGGAGCACGACGAGATCTCCAACATGACTCCCGACCAGATGATCGAACTCCGCAGGAGACTCGGAATCAGCGTCAGTTTCGCTTTAGTTCTGTTGTACGAAATACAAATTCAGAAGACATGTTATGTATTTGACAGTCATATGCCGTAGTTTTAACATTAGCCCGCACTGGCGGTAGCCGTGCCATGGATAGAGCGGTCAGTTACGTCTGTTATTTATGTGCGTGTTTTTGGTCCGTGATTTAAGGGGTAAATTGCTTGAGCTGTCAACACGAAATTTAGTAGTCATACAGTCCGTGGTGGTCCCCCGGCGTGCATTGACTTTGAGGTCAAAGGTCAAGGGTCACATGGTTATCAGATGCATTGCCAGCACAAGTATGTATGTCGGTAGGACTGCTTAGGTTTTCTTATTTAAATTCCCCACATTTATGTTACAGCTTTTGACTGAGGTTCACAATTGATGCATTCGAGGTATTTGATGCTGATTGTGGTGTGTATATAATGTAGATGATAATAGAGATAATAGGAGCAGTGTTTCTGTCCAGCCAGCTGTGTCAGATCACTCTCACCAAGTCCCAGCTGTCACACGTAAGTAAATAAGTAAGTAATGATATTTATAAGTTTCAAGAAAACAATCTGTCACACATGCATGTGTGTGTGTATGTGTATGTTAGGTGTCTGGAATTCTGGCGCCGAAGCCGGTGTCAAGTTTTGCACACTTCAACTTTGACGATCATCTGATGAAGGCGATACGCAAGGCCGGCTACACGCAGCCATCACCCATTCAGGCACAGGTAGGCTATGTTCATATATACTACAGGTACAGGTACATTGATAGTATTAGCCAATCATCCATTCAGGCACAGGTAGGCCACAAGTACGTTGGTATTATATAGAGAAACTAATTGCAGCTTATCTAGTGTTGTCTAAGCCAAAGCTATAAAACAGCAAAAATTAAAAAATGACAAAATTATAGACAGAAAACACACACTATCGCAATGAAATCTGTCAATTGCCAGAGTTAAATGCATAACGTAGCATTATAGTGCATCTGCTTATCATTGACAAAATGAGGCTGTAGAAAACGCATTTTACTAGGCTTAGCCAGTAATACGAATTTTCACAACACTGCTGGCATTTATAAGTATTTTAATTTTAGTTTGGTATTTATTGCTAAAATTAGTCGTATTTTTGTCATAAACTTAGTGATCAAAAACAATTTTCAGTTTAAATTTCAGTTTCCATTGATGCCTATATAACTCTAGTGAAAGTGAAATGCAAGGTTGACACATGTTTTGCTGCAGGGCGTGCCAATAGCGTTGAGTGGCCGTGACATTATCGGCATTGCCAAGACCGGCAGCGGCAAGACGGCGGCGTATCTGTGGCCAATGATCATACACATCATGGATCAGCGACAGCTCCAGCCTGGTGACGGACCGATCGGTCTCATCTGTGCTCCAACCAGGGAACTCTCACAACAGGCTCGTTCGTTCGTTCGTTTGTTCTCTCATCAGGGGTGGCTAGGCCGTTGGCAGTCTATGCGACATGCTTCCAGCCACCGCCGGCGCTGAGGCCTAGGCTGGCCCAGTGCGCAACCCCTCTCACACTGGGGCTTGTACTGTATATTTTAAGAGCCCAGCTTAGTCTGCGGGTTTCTCTGGCAAGGTGACAATGGTGCGGCCCAGTCCGACAAGTAGAGCCGCAGACACCTCCCATCTGTTATCCACACCAGCGGCTCTTACTGTGCCCAGATGCCGCCAATCCGGGTGTGATGACCTGTCATATTTGAAAGAGGACACAGGCAAACCCTCTTGTATCTACCCGAGAATTTAATCTCATAGCATGCAGAAACCTGACTCGACAGGCCGGCATGTTGAAGATTCTTAATGTTTGTCATAATTGTGGCATGTCATCGTTAATCTGACTTGGCTATATTAAAGACCATTATTATTATTATTATTGTAAGTGTGTGTGTTTATTCACGGAACAGTGTTTTCAGACTGAGTTGTCGGAATGCTGGATAGTTGTATTTCATGTGACAGCCACTGTCTTAGGCATTGACTGGACTAGCTTGCTCCCATGCTGACATTAGATCCTATCATACCCTGCAGACTAGCATCAACGAGGTTACTCAACATTGACTCCGCTCGTGGTATTGTAATGAGTATCAGCTGTGGACGAGTAATTATAATAAACAGCGATGACGGGTAGACGATACCAGTTTGCATACAGACTGTTAGGTCAAATGGCTTGGTGGTTGGTGTGAAGGTCGCCGGCCACGCGGCACTGAGTCGGTATTGATAAATGAACTGGATGAATATTTTACAATGGCTGTGGCCATGATAACAGCACCAGTCTTATTAAGATAGTTTCTCTTCTTCTTTTGTCAGTCACGCTTCAGTCCTTTCAATAGTGTTGTTTGGGCGACAGTAGTCCTCCGACTTTCTCAGGAGGAATAAGAAGACGGCTGGTTGATACCTGTGCTGGTGGTGGTTCGACGTAGCAGTCACAACGGTATTTGGTGCATCAACGAGGTTACTCAACATCGGGCCCAGTTTATGCCGGGATGGGTGACCATGTCCGTCTTTTGGCGGCAGATCACAGTCAGATAGACCCAGGCCAACTGAGCCTCCTACTTACAGCATAATGCAAGATCAGTACCATCCACAGGGCAGATAATAATAATAATAATTAATAATAATAATAATAATAATAATAGAGCATTTGTGTGGCACCATGACGTTCTTAGAAGATACAGAGGCGCTGGTGGCGCCGGCTAGGAGTGTGGGAACAGGTGGGTTTTGAGATGGCGTTTGAAAGTTTGCAGAGTATGACAAGATCTAATGTCAGCGGGCAGGGAGTTTCAAGTCTGTGGTGCTGTGACCAAGAATAGTTCAGTTTGCATGATTGGCAGCCAATGATGCTTTGTAGCTGAGGATTAAAAGCAGGCTAGGGCATGTTGGTAGATAAAGTAAGTAAGTAATCAACTTATATAGTGCCAAAGTCAAAATAGAATTAGGTCACATTGACAGGCTTATCAGGGGGTGATGTTAAAGGCTGTCCGGAAAAGGTGTTTGCTAGTGGTCCCTCGTCCCTCGTTAACACAGTTTGCTACGGTTTAGTTTACTTTGTAATACTATACTGTGTGTAGCACTGCTGATGTGTGTCTCTCTGTGTGTGGCGTTGATAGATTTATCATGAGGCAAAGAAGTTTGGAAAGGTGTACAACATCAACGTGGTGTGTGCGTACGGAGGCGGCAGTCTGTACGAGCAGAGTAAGGCATGTGAGGAGGGCGCAGAAATCATTGTAGCTACACCGGTATGTATGTCACTCGAGCATACACACTCGCTCGGACACAGACACAGTCTGTGTAATAATAATAATCATATTGCGGTCTAGATGTTTGGCCCAATTAATGAGTCAACCTCTCTTTTTCTTGCTGTTTTGGCGAAGAAAATTAGCCATCGATCTACAGACGAGCGGGCGACTGCTTTTTATTTCAGCGCATTTCTGTTTTGTTGCGGTGACACAACAGCATCTTACTTCACTTTGTGATCCATGAAGACCGAGTAACGGTCACTCCGACAATTTCTTACATTGATTTTTTTCCAAATCCCTCCGGATCTGTTGAATCGTGGAGGACGTTACGTAACGTCACTGTCGACGTTGTTCATTAAAAATAATGTCAAACAGATGTGTCTTTAGTATTCTCTTGAAAGTTGCTAGCGACTGACTAGAGTGAACATCACTTGGTAGAGAGTTTAACGCTGTTGATGAGACAAAGGAGAAGTATCGTCTGGCGTAGGAACAGTGAGTAGTGTAGATGAGCAGTGAGTTGGTCCGGCAACAGCAGTTCATCGAGGTATCGACATGGTGATAACCTTGTATGTGATAAGGGGTAAGTGTAAGGCATATAAAGATGGAGCGGAGATCATAGTATTCACATCGGTATATATGTGTCACATAGCACAGACCACTTTCTGTTGACACGCATCTGGCATTGTGGTAGCGTCTTTCATTGCACCAGTGAAATTACTCTAGGTCGAGCCTGGATAGCACAGTGATGGGTCTTCGGTTGGGTACACCATCTCGGTATGTAACCAAACCACCCAGGTCAACTCAGCCTTGCCCTCTGGAATTGTGTGCCAGCTTGCCGGGCTGGGTAAAGATGAGATCTGCTATGTGGCAGGTAATAAATACTATGTGATCCCATATGACATGTCAGTTCCCGTATCGGTGAGGCATGTTTGCAAGCTTCTAGACTCCGTTTAGTTTACTTCCTTATTTACTTACTGTTAATAGTTGATAAGCGTTGTTGAACAATGTACTGAACTGTGGATGATCGTTGTATTTGACTCAGTATCTCTAGCAACCACTTGACCACGTTAACAAGTGCTTTATTTACCGGTACTGACTACAGTTATCTGTGGCTGGACTCTTCTTTGTATGATCTGTCATGGGTTTGGTCAGACGTGTGAGCGTTGTACTATAGTGATGTGTGTGTGTGTGTGTGTGAACTAAGCTGGTCGGTTGTCGTGTGAGTAGGGTCGACTGATTGACCTTGTGAAAAAGAAAGCGACCAGCTTATCGCGTGTGACGTATCTCGTGTTTGACGAAGCTGATCGCATGTTTGACATGGGATTCGGTGCGTCGTCATTCATTCACTGCTAGCGTGTCTGCAGTCATTAATTACTTGAGTTGCCCTCCTGGCTGATAGGAGCAGCATCATCGTCTCTAAGGTCGGGTTGCACCATCCATACTTAATTTAAGTAGTCCTTAAAGCTCCTATGAAATGCATGGATATTTAAGGACTACTTAAACTAAGTATGGATGGTGCAGTCCGACCAAAGTGTACGTTTACTCGGTTGCACAAATAGTAGAGATGTGCTGTTGGGACAGAGCGATGTGTGAAATGCAATGCGGTAACTTGGATCGACTTATAAATTACCAGATGCAGTTAATGGCCAGCGCTGGTCAACCAGTCGCCTCTTGATGTGCATCCTACACTTGATAACGTTTGACGAGGAACGGTTAACCGGGCCGACGTCTTTCCTGTCGCCCAGTGAAAACTGTCAAGATGTTAATGTCAAGCACAATTTTTTAGTGTGGCTAAAATAGCAGAACTATAACAAAGTCCACAGAGGTTTAGTCGAGTCACAGTACAAAATCAGGAAATAATTGTAGAAAAAGAAATAGAAAGAGAAAGATGCTAAAGAAAAGACAGAATATTAACCCCTATCACTGTCCCAATCTCTTCCTTTCTATGTCCGTTACTTGACTCGTGGCTGAAAGGGTTTAGACCATTCTAACAGTCATTCCCGAGTGAACGTAGACTGGCCAATTGTCCCATTGAGTCTTTATTCATTTGTTGCAAGCAAGATCTTTCAGGATAATGCAATGTTTGAATTTTATTAATTACATCGTACTCCACCGGTGTAGTGTAACTGGGAAAGGTGGATGTTTTCAGCCAAATTTTGCTTGTTTGTGTGTGTTTTTGTGCGAACGTGATAATGTCTTAACGATTAAACGTAGGGTGATGATATTTGGGGGGTAGGTGCACCGTACGAACATCTCGACTGAGTTCGAATTTCAAGAAAATAGGCCTGTTTTAGGGGGTCCTGATCCCCGAAATGTGGCAAATCGAACATTTTGCACAGTATTAATACAGGGTGGGTGGGCGTGACTTTCAATAACTAAATAACTAAACGATTGTTGTCAAAAGGCGGCAGGCTGCTCCTGTGGAAAACCAGCGTATGCTGTGTGGTTTTATAGTATGTAATGGTTGATGTGTGTTGTTATTGATGTAAGTGTCTGCATTTGTAAGGCACAGTAATGAAGAACTTACTTACTTATTTGCAATGTGTCAGATCTCTGGGAGCAATTCATACAACAGCAACTTTTAATTTTTATTCATTTTTTATTTATAAATTCCGGTTTGTCTTTTTTCGTCGTTAAACGAATATTATTACTATATGTTTGTGTAGTACTGGGACGTTAAACTGTAACTCAGTCAGAAACAATACATCTGTGTAATACTGTCTGTTAGTGTTATAAGAAAGTAATCTTTATATTCTGAGCCACGGTATATAACGAGTTGTGTTACAGTATGTAACGACTGTCGAAGCGTTGTGTTGCGAGGATGAGTCTAGATGTGTTGTGTTGTCTGTTTCAGAGCCTCAAGTGCGATCAATTGCCGACCACGTGCGACCGGATAGACAAAGTCAGCCGCTTACTTACTTACTTATTCCGTTTTCGATATATACACATTAAACAGCTCTGTGTGCACGTTCTAAGTACCATGTCATCACACTGCGATTTATCACAGTCCCAGTGACCTGTGTCTTGGGTAATGAGTTTGTGTGGGATTCATCACAGTCCCAGTGACCCGTGTCTTGAGTAATGAGTTTGTGTGCGATTCATCACAGTCCCAGTGTCTTGGGTAATGAGTTTGTGTGCGATTCATCACAGTCCCAGTGATGAGTTTGTGTGCGATTCATCACAGTCCCAGTGACCTGTGTCTTGGTAATGAGTTTGTGTGTGATAAACATGTTGTGTTGCTTGTGTGCAGCGTTGATGTTCAGCGCGACGTTCCGCAAGCGAGTGGAACGCGTCGCACGAGACATTCTGACTGACCCGCTCCGAGTCGTCCAAGGAGACGCCGGAGAGGTAATTGTTTCACACCAGTTCTGTGCAGTCGATGTTGTGTGTGGCAATTCGTTTTATTTTATTCTGTCTGACTCCGTTGGACTACTAGTCCAGTGTATACACTGCCCATGTATTTTATACTCATGCGCCAGTTTGTACCAATTTAAGTTTGGGAAAAAATTACGCTGAAGTAGGCAAAAACTTGTGACTGGTGGTTCGGAAGTTTTGTAGACATGGACAGTTAAACGTAAGTAGTTAGCAGTGTAGGCAGTTTCAGGGCTGCCAGCTTTCCCAATTTTCGTGAAGCTTCCCGAATTTGAGGCCCATTTTACGCGTCTACGAAATTTTGACAAAACTCCCGAGTTTTGTACACATTTGACATTATTATGGCAATACAGCACAGATAAATGGTAAAGAGCCGACACGCAGTTTGTGTCGTTTAGCGCTCCTAGTTTAGCGCATTTTCAAGGCGTAAATCACAAAAAAACGTGCTGAGTGCCCACTTTTATGGGCATCGGCACAGTGTCGATTGTAGCCGCATCGATCATACCCATTCTGTGGTCTGAAAGTAAACAAAAATGGCGGAAGCAGTAACTGTACAAAAGGCAAAAACGTGGATTCCGGAGACAGGTTGAAGCTCATTGAAAGTAACGATTAGTTATCAATGACGAGGGTGATGTAGGTGGACGAGAGATGAAGAGCGAGTGCTGTGAGGAGGCTGAACACAGATGCAGATACATAGGTCCGGTGCTAGTGAGAACTTTGTTTGTAAAGCTTTCACATGTGTAAAATAATATAAAATATATGTTTCAGCAAAATAAAATAACGATGTTGCAAAAAAACTTGCAGTGTCGTCGGCAGAATAACTTTTTTATTGTTTCAGCCAATTACGTCACATCGCGTCTGTTACGTGACACGGACATTATATCGTGCATGCCAAATCAGAAATAATTAGCTAATATTTGCCATCCATTTTTGCAGAGTAATTTGTGGGAGCACTGCAGGTTTTTACAGCGTTTAATTTTATTTTATTTTAGACCCCTCTCCTCTGATAGACAACATCTGAGCTATGGTGTTTGTCTGGAGGTAAGAGGGGAGATTATCAGTACTGTTCTGTGCTGTATTGTATGACAATTGTGCACAATCATAAGCACACTTAGATGAGCAGTTCTTACAGTTCCCTGGATTGGGTTTTGTCACACTGGGTGCATTTCACTGTGCATAGCCTAGATT
>Ga0209366_1000393_pt1 | contig 10234 bp, 3 predicted proteins | sample WorMetmaBAHAMAS2_FD_187391 | JGI IMG/M metagenome (GOLD analysis project Ga0209366, IMG submission 187391) | Marine gutless worms symbiont microbial communities from Max Planck institute for Marine Microbiology, Germany - Inanidrilus... | ecosystem: Host-associated > Annelida > Digestive system >...
ATCCAGCTGCGACAAGTCTTCCACAACGTCGCTCTGGTTTTCGTTGGTGACTGGATCTTTGGTGAATATCATGTCAACGTAGTTGGGAGGCAAATCCCACGGAGATTCACCGACCCCTGACTGATCAAAGCCCTTAGCACCCTCCAACTTATCATAGAGCAGACCTGTGGCATCAGTCATTGGCTGAGATAGCAAAGACCCTTGTTTTGGTACAGGAACGCGGACGCCAAGCTTCCTCGCAAAAAAACGTTTCAACTTTGCAAGTCTTCTCACGCTATCGGCACTACTGCTCCGTGGCTGGTGTTGGTGGTGTCTTAATGGCCCGACTGTGGCCCCGGTCGATTCCGAGGTTGCTGAAGACCGCCACGCTGAAAACAGCATGGAGCCACTGTAATCACATGAGCCACCTAACTCCCTACTAGGCCGTTGTGGTAGTTCTGGAAGAGGATCACCTTTCCGCGGAGAGATGTAGCGAGAAGGCGAGTGAGAGGACTCTGTATCGCTCACATAATGTTTTTCGGCATGCGGATATGGTGCCGATCTGAACTTTGGCGTCGATTCGACAGATGTATATGATGAATGGAATGGTGCTCCCAGCACGTCATCGTAATCACCAGACAGTCGACGACGTATTGTGATGTTTGGTGGCGGCTGATAGCATTCTGGTTTTGTCTCGGCATTGATCTGAAGTAGCTGCTGTGTGTATGCGTAAGCACCTTCCTCGCCATCCAGAGAAACTGGGATCGACGGCGGCAAATTCAGTTCATAGCCGGTCGCAAACTGAAGCGATGGTGATGATGGGGATTTTTTGTCATGTGCAGCTGTAGCAGCAGTCGCCAACGAGAATGAGCGTAAACGTGGCTGTTGACGTGATGGCAAGGTCTGCTTATCACCAGACATTGCCTGTGGCTGCTCTACCAACGTCCTACAGATTATCTTCCTAAAAACAAGCAAACAACATATGTGACAACATATAAAATCACAGTAATTTAACAACTGTTTTAAAACAAGCTCTTGTACACTCCACCTGGAACAAGCACTTGCCACACTGGTGCTTCCCCACAGTCAGTCACAGTTGCAGTAACTTGTCAAGTAAAAAAATTTTGTGATTATGGCTTTTCACCAGCCTGCCAGATGTGACATAAACTAGACCGACACATACACATTCTGCTAGATGTCGCAAGCACAATAGCAGGAGACATACGAATTCATAAACTATAAATGGTTTAATTTGTGCAAGTTTGCTGTATGAAAATGTCGAGAATCAGGTCAACAGAATAAAAGGCATCTGACAGTGAGAACTACTTATAAACAGTATTACTATAGCTGATTATAATTTGGCATTGGTTGACTATTGTGCACATTTACAAGTTATATTTATTTACTTACTTAATTATGTGAAATTACTCATTGTAATAACAACATAAAATATGTCAAATGCTTATCACCAATGGTTGAAAAGACAATGCAATTAAAATACATTATCACAGAAACTCGCATCAATACTCAATAGCATCACAAAATAGTATGAAAACCGTGCATTAAAAACTGTAGAACTTCCTGGAAATATAGTTTGGTAAAAACATAGACAAGATCAAGTACTTTTACACAGTGGAAGTTAGTATGATCATATGTGGGCCACAAAGTTATTTAACTATGGGATGCTTTAAAAGGGTCCTAACAAGTAACAGATTATGTGACACGAATTTTTAATTTCTATGACGCAGTGCTACGGTTCCATAAAGACGGAACTAGAAATAAATTATTTCAGTTCCGTCCGAAAAGTCTGCTATTCTTAATTACCAGTGACGCCGCGGCCGTTGTCGCGCGGTCATTCTCGGCCATCACTGGCACACCGGCCAGCGGCCAACTGACGCTTTACCGCCAGCAAGTGGGGAGATTATATCTCACCCGGCTATTTTGTCAACGTGGGACTGTCAATTCTGCCAAAAGATAGCAACACATGTCACTGAAGTTTGGGTATTATAAAAAATCATTTTTGTAAAAGATAAAATGCTTATAATTACGGAATAAGTGACATTATGTTATATTAACAATATAAAAGGTTATTTAGACAATAAAACAAATTGAACGCCCACTTTCTTTGAGTTTTTAGAGTAAACAAAATTAGTGGCACCATCTCTCGAATGAATATGAAATCCTTCACTGAAATTTTGTCTGAATAAATGACAATGAAGCAAAATATAACATAATGAAGTTCATTTTCAAGTGGACCACAAACACAAGAATTATAAAATAGAAAAAAATACTGGATGCCACCGAGATTTGAACCTGAAAACAATAAATTATAAGACGGATACTCTCCCAATTGAGCTATATTGCTAATTGGTAAACTGACGGCAAAACAGCAATAATGAATCAGCCTGTTGTGACACGTAACATGTGAATTTGCATATTTATTTTGAACGGAACCAGAAAAAATTCATTAGGGTTCCGTCTTTACGGAACCGTAGCCACTTCGTTTCTGTGAACATGCTTAATATGATCATCTGATGGTGTAATTAATCAAGGGCGCATTTTCATTATCACTAACATGTGATTTTTAACAGAGTATGTATTAGTACAGAACTATCAGTATTGCCGACACATAAGGACACCTGCAAGTGATAAATCACTACAAGTCTCACATTTGACGCTCACGCAGCCCCTATAACGGCAGACCTCAGCAGTATGCAATGAATAACCCGCACACGAAACAGACGATATTGATCATATACTTAATGATCCTATCAACCCAGACAGTAAACAGTAAAACGCCTTTACTATAGCTAGGCATACCTGCCGTTTCTCTGCCAGCAGCAGCATTACTTCATCTCGCCTTCAGTCAGTCATTTCCATCTCTAATTTTAGGTGGCATCAATCAAAGAAGAAACGAAAGTCCACAAAACGTAACAATCGTCGAAATCGGCACGTAATTCAACCACCGACCAACTGTCTAGACAGACAGCACAGCAGGGCAAGTGGGCCACGGGCTAAAGCCGCAGCGTATGGGCGCGTTCAACATCTAGCAGTATCGATCTGAACCGCATATACGCCGCGCGACAGCAAAAAAACTGCAACTGTTACGAGCAAACAATGACTTGAAGGGGAAATATTAAAAACTACAACCTGTTACATTTTGCTGCAGAAACTTTCTGTAAAATATTACAAAACTGAATTTTCATTCACTGTCTTCGTCTTATAAGAAAAGTGACGTCATTTGTGACGTCACAATAACTTCACCAGCATAGAATATAGAAATGCTGCATTCGCACAAGAGATGTGCAAACTGCGAAGAAATATTCTATTATGTTACATGGCATATATGCATTATGCCATGCCCATTGCTCATGCACATGCATTTGCCATTTTTAGCGCGAGATGTAATATATACATCTCGGGCTTATGCTACGATGTCAGTGTCCGTCTGTCTGTCCGTCTGACTGTCTGTGACGGAAGTGCATTGGCGCATTATGGCTAATTTAGGTTTCAAATTCCTATCCCACTTTACCGCGCATTGCGGTCGCCGTGCACGCTGCTCGCCGTGCTGCTTGCGTGCGGATTATCTCGCGCCATGATAGCCAGTGCTAGCTGTCTTGTATACTAGGCCTATTTATCTTCCGGCTGTCAGTCTCGTTGCAGCTCTTGGACTGCCATAACGGTCACGCTATTCACATTCAAGCGCGAGTTCAAGACTCACCTCTTAATTCCAGCGCTATAAAAATGTGCTAGTACTGTAACGTTGCGTGTTTTGTCGTCCTGCGCTGTGTCTACTTGTGAGATCGCGGATCCGACTACATAAAAACCCGACTAGGCTTAATTCGACTTAATTAGTAGAGATTAGTAAATAAACGCGTTGCACCATAGCCACTGCTAATCAAGTGGAGATATAACTGGCGATTTAAAGACTACTTAAAGTTAAGTGGCCATTAGCTAAGTGACGATTTAAGTAACATTCAGATTCGTTGGAATCATAAATCATTGCAGCTTTTGAGCTCAGACGAGTTGGACTTTATTATTGCTTCTGTTTGTACTGGACTACTGGTTATGCTTAGTGTGTTGTTTACTTTTTACTGCTCATTGAATTTTTTTTTCTTTTTCATTGTGTACTATTGTACGATTTTAATAATAAATAAAATAAATAAATATATACAACTCCTGATTGGTTAAACTGTGTGTGAACACAGAAACCATATAGCGTGGAATCCGGCACGATGAGGTCAAATATAAGAAGAACAACAACAATAACCGCATGTTGTTGCGTGTTGTTTACATTTTATCAGTCCGTGAGGCCGCTATGAGGTGAGAACGTGATACATGGTCCGTGATTTTATGGCATTGGAAACCGCAGTATTATGTTAAAACATTAATCTTATTAACATTTGTTATCTAAAAAGTATTTCTCGGATATAGAGGCCTTAGAGGCTTGTTTCCATTACCTCTGTGTGATGTGATGTTAATTTGTAAAGCGATTACTACTACGTTATATATTTTCAGTGACTCGGTTACAACAGGGCATGCCCCTACAAGCTATACAAACCACAATGCGAGAGCGCTTTACGTAGAAATCTATTGTCGAAAGAGTAATCATGAATGTGTTCGTCCATGTGCCCTGATTCTTCTTAATACCTGGTGCTATATAAGTCGTTTACTTACTTACTTACTTAATCTCTGTCTGGAACTCCCTCCCCAAAAATGTCGACTTCTCACCCCTATCTAGATTTAAGAAGTCAGTAAGCCAGATTGACTTCTCTCAGTACCTCAAAAACATGTCTTAACAAGGTTATCGGAAACATTGCCATTTGATAAGAGTACATATGACTTTCTATTTGACTTTAATAGAAACTATGCGTCTATCTTGTACTGTTTTCGAGTTATAGCAAGTTTTTCGTTGAAAGTGGCCAATTTTACCCCACCCCACTTGCATTTGTCGCCGCCATAGTGATCCAGTTCGTATTTTCCCGTGATCTTTGGCGTCAGAAAACTATAGAGTCTCATGTCTATTGTGTTGCATAATTTGTATGATCCTATGTTTAGCCGTTTTGATACAGTACCGGAGTATGACGGACACACAGACCGACACGACGATGGCATATACTGTACTGCGCTTAGCATAGCATCACGCGGTAAAAATTGCCAATGATTTTGGGGTCATAATTATATTTTTCGGATGATTTACGGCTGCGACAAAATATTATGCTAGTCCGGATATTTGGTGGAAGCTGGGAAGTCTAAACAGCAGTCACAGCTATTTGTACTTGCTGGCATTCTTTAACCCATTTTGGATCAGGTATTGACACAAGAACCCAAGAACGGGTAAGGACTGTACCTTCGGAAGCATTTGTTAAAACTATCAAAACTGAACACATTGGCAATGATTCTCAAGTTGTTTGTTGCAGTGCATGACAATGGAAGGTGATATTTCCCTAGCATGTTCACAGAGTGATGTTTGCAGTCGTTCTGCATTGCAAAATGTGGATGACCACAGGTATCAAATTGTTTATTTGCTTTCTAATTAACAGTTATTGTATGCATATATTGGATTTGTGTTGTATTGTATATTGTATATTTCTTGAAATTGTTCTGATATGTCAATTGATAACTTTGTGGGGGGCATCACTTTGTGTCAGATAGTTGTGGTGACAAGTTTTGTGATGGGTACCTACCTTTTTCCATCCCCCTTCCTATCTTCTCTCTTCCCATCCCCTTCCACTTTTTAATGGGATGTGAGGGTATAACCTCAGGGAAATTTTTAGAATTTAACGACGAATGTAGGTAAGTTGTAGCACATTTTGGAGTGAAAATCAACTCTGGCAGTGGTGTAACTAGGGTTTTCAGCATCAGGGGGCAGAAGCAATGAAGTGCACCCCGTTATCCCCCTTACCCCGAATGTAGTCATTTATCAGTCGGACGTTTACAGCCTATTGTCAGTTAAATATACCGCCAAGATTGAACATACAATTCTATGATTTATATTTAAATGTTATGTTAATCAGCATCATGCATTTTACAGTTGCAAACCATTGCAATGTGTAAATGGAGATAAAGGCTGAATACCCACTTCTTGGTCTGGGTCACTGTGACGTCATCGTCTGTGAAGCGACTTATTATGACACCACAAACACATTATGACGTCACTTCCCGGACATTGTGTCGTTCATTACATAGTATAGATCGGAGATACCTGTTTCGCAGAGTAAATAATGTTATCCTCTGTGTCATTTATATGAGTGTGACGTCACCCTGATTGTGACATTACCGTTGCTCTTACATTTTTATAAGTAGTGATGCTTAAGCTTAACTTTTTCTGCAGTTTGCAAAGTGGATTCGATGAGAGATTGAACCTCACCACATGCCTCCAAAACTACCTTTGCAATTTGCACAAAACCAATAAGAAATTTTGGGGTTGGGTACCACCCCCAAATATACCCAGAAAAGCCGCCAGGGGTGGAGCCAGGGGTTTTACACTAAGAGGTTATGAGGATGGAGTTGGAGTGTGTGGAAGGGGCACCTGTGTGCCTTCCAAGTGTAGGGTCACAGGCACCCCTCCATACTCTTGATATATTGATACCTGTAAAATGCACCAAAATCTACAGATTTGAACATCATACTAAATTTTATTTGACGAAACCTTTAAAGTTCCATACTGGGAAGGGCGTTCCTATACTGGGAAGGGGCACAGGCACCCCTCCGCACACCTCATCTCCATAACTTCTTAGTATGTATATATATGTGTGTGTGTAGGCGGTGTGAGGTGTGCAAAGAGACGGTGTTTAAGTACCGATGTCCTCGCTGCCTCGTGAAGACGTGCAGCTTGCTGTGTGTCAATGAGCACAAGTTGACGTCCGCCGGCTGTAACGGTCAGCGTGACAAGACGGCGTTTGTTTCACTCGACGACTTTACCGACCTCAACCTACTGAGTGGTTGGTTGGACCGATGTTCTGTCTCTTCTGATCTGATTGGGTGTCAGTTTGATGTCTAGTTGACAACAGATTGCTAGCCAGTTCTGTACATTGTGGTCGTTTGTTAGTTGATGCAAAAACGTCTAAATAACTGTTATGTGCTATTTTTTATTCGACTGAGTTCATATCATGAAATCATTCTAGATTCCCCAAAACAGACCTTTTGGCATTAGATGAAAGTGGATCTGGTTTTTCATTACCCAATGCATTCTTGTCACCAAGCATCATGTCACTGAATGAATTTGAGAATGTCATAAACTTGGGAATATGACCAATGAATGTCAGTTTTTTGTGTGATTCATGACAGAAAAGATGCGAATGCTGCATTTTTGCCGGTGCAGTTTTGTGCAGTGTGCATGAAAGGTACGGTGTTTAGCGTGTGAAATGTGCGGAAAGAAATGTACTCATATTGCAAGTAATATTAATTTTTTCTTGAATAGTGTTTGAAATTATGTGCTGTATGTGTTGAATATATGATAATAGTGATTATTTAAATATTTTTACTTTCTGTATCTGGGAATGTTATTTTTTTACTTGTTTTAATTTGCTTATTTGTTTAAGCTACAGCTTAGTGGTCTGATATATGAAGTTTAAAAAAATGACGTCATTATTTTTACCATGCAGTGCTATGCTAGCACGGTATATGCTGTCGTCACATGTCTGTGTCTATCACATGCTGGTATCAAAACGGTTAAACCTAGAATTACACCAACATTGCCATATGATAGCCCTGGAACTCTAGTTTTATCGCGCCGAAGTCATGGAGAAATTCAAACAGGGTCACCCCTAACAAGGCAACAATGACTGTGGGATAGGTTAAAGTCTCTGATTCTCAACAGATAACTGGCAATAACTCAAAACAATTCAAAATAGATGCATGGTTTGTAGTTAAATAGGAAGTTGTGTGCATTATATATATATTGATTGGTTATGTTGCTGATGACCTTGAGTGACCTCTTACCATCCACATTATCCTATTATCACCACGCGATGCTATGCTAGTGTGGTATGCTGTCTGTGTGTCATAATTGCTTCGTGAAAATGTACGTTTCACTGTGTATGAACAGTACAAGTGTGTTGTCTGTCTGTCTGTCTGTCACACACTGGTATTGTATCAAAACGGCTAAACATAGGATCATGCAAACAGTGCCACATGATAGTCAGGGACTTACTTGAAAACAGTACAAGATAGATGCATAGTTTCTATTAAAGTTGAATAGGAGGTCATATGTGGTTTGTTGAATGGTTATGTTGCCGTTGACCTTTGAGTGACCCCTAACCACCCAAATCACCTTACATTTTGTGTTGGCGTAATGGGTGAAGATAGGAACTTCAAATTTGACATACAGGTCTAGCATACTGGAAACAGATGACCCCTGAGGGGAGTGGTAATGTTAACGTGATCCACTTTTGCATGCACAACTCTGGACTTAGAAAAATGTTGCCACAGCAGGCCGACCGTCATTAAGTGAGGACAACACAGCCGTCGATGGCACACATCTGTTGCTTGCACCTACCTACTACAGTTAATGCAAGTGACACTAATGCTCAAACTCCATCGGTTCAGTTTGTTAAGTGGATTAGTTACAAACTTGTTTGTACAATATGTCGACAAGAAATCGAACCAGTTAAGTTTGATGGTCACTTTGCATGTACTGTTAATGACACTTGGCATCCAGCTCGGTGTGTATACTTATATGATGTGAGGCAGCGTCGTGCTGTCTATCAGCGTCAGTAAATATACTTGTATATAATTGCAGCAGATTTCTGCCTGTTGTTTCTGCCTGTTTGTATTATAATACTCAATTACTGGTTTTAATTTACTAAGCTTATTCTATTCAGTGCTTTGTCATCCATCATGCACGAAACCTGCTCTTTTAGCCACAAAGCTACAGTAACTGCAAAAATGAGTTTATTTAACTGAAATTGTGGCCTAATGAACTGGGACTGTTGTAAGAAATGATCTTGTTCTTGAATTTATTTATGGCCCACTATCAATTTTGAATGAGTTGTGTCACAAAATGCAGACTACAGATTTCTGGAAGACATCGAGAGACGGACGAGACAAGCTGTTGAGGAACAAAGTGGCTGGAGACGCGGCTGGCAAGACAGACAGCACGTCTGTATTTCACTGTCTGCCTGTTGTTGTGTCTCTGTGCGTATATGTATGTGCGTGTCTCTCTCTCTCTGTCTGAGCTCTCTGTGTTTCCATGTATTGCTCCTGGTCATTGCATTCACTTGTCATTGTGACGTCATTTTTGTTATGATTTCAATACACATATCTGATGTGACTTTCAAAGTCTCTGACGTATTCTTATGTACAGGATGGCCTCAAAATTTGGCACAATTTTTGTGTGCCTTAATTTTATCAAATATTAGCTGATTTATTAAATTATTTCACTGTCATTTTTTCGTTTGTTCCTTGGGGTGGTAGTAGGCCGTTGGCAGTCTTTCGCCGTGCCTTCAGCCTACCGCCAGCGCTGAGGCCTAGGCTGGTAAGGCCTAGGCCTGGCCCAGTCCCCTCTAACCCTAGGGCTTGTACTGTTTATTTATAGAGCCCAGCTTAGCTGGCGGGTTTCTCTGGCAGGGTGCCAACATGCGGTCCCTACCATCTGTTATCCACACCGGCGGCTCTCACCACACCCAGACGCCCCCAATCCGGGTGTGATGGCCTGTCACATTTGAAAGAGGATACAGGCGAACCCTCTGTATCTGCCAAGAATTTAATCTCATAGCATGCAGAAACCTGACTTGACATGCTGGCAACAGCGGGAGGCGAATCCACACCCTACCGAACTAGCCAGGCTCACTGCACTGCATCTCTGAGAGCATTAGCCCACTGAGCCACAGAGGCAGGTCATTATTATGTCACTGTCAGAATCGGAACAAAATTTGTAATACTACCATCACTAAAAATCCCACCACACCTGAAGTGTGTCACTACACTACCTGTACACTACCTTGTGAAATGTCAGGTGTCTTAAAAGCAAATGGAAAACGAGACGACTTCTGTAACAACACATTTTAAGAAATTAACAACAGAAACAATGCATTTAGTGTCTCAGTTGTTGTTTAAAGTAACTGTCACATCCTGCAGTTTTTACATCAAATGTTTAATGTGTCCACATTGTTGCTGGACGACGCATTCAAGCCGGCGACGCCACTGACCAATGGCATGATGAATAAAACATTGCGACAGTTTGCCCCACTCAGTAACATTTCACAAGGTATTGTAGCACTTGAGGTGTGGTGGCATCTTTAGTGATGGATTT
>Ga0209366_1000394_pt1 | contig 10223 bp, 8 predicted proteins | sample WorMetmaBAHAMAS2_FD_187391 | JGI IMG/M metagenome (GOLD analysis project Ga0209366, IMG submission 187391) | Marine gutless worms symbiont microbial communities from Max Planck institute for Marine Microbiology, Germany - Inanidrilus... | ecosystem: Host-associated > Annelida > Digestive system >...
GGCGGTGGGAGTATGGGTAGGCAGGGCAAAAGGCCCCAGACAAACAACCGGGCCCGGATGGACGGACATGCCTGAATGGGTCCAAACTCCCCCAGGTGAATGCAAAAAGTGATGTAGTGATGAAATTATCAGTTTTTGGCACCTGGACAGACACAAACACACACAAGGCAAAGCCTATACATCCTCGCTACGCGAGCTATAATAAATGTATATACTGTATGTACATGCAACAGCAGTACAAACCAGTATGCGGTGAGGTGTCCTCACTGTGTGTTAGTTCTCTAGCATCAGCTTCCAATGCCACTGGACTCTCAGTGACAGCAGCATTGGTAACCTTCTCCGTCGACTCTGCAACCAGGTCGGCTGCAACGTAGCGTGGTAAAGACACTGTGATAGACGACAATGATGCTGCTACTGTGTGCAAAGGCAGTGATGTTGGTACTGCTCGTCGCAGTGCGGGTGGTGACGACGATGACGGTGGAGGGATAGTACGGCACAGCACAGGAGGTAACAGAGGACCAGTAGTGCTCGCACGACGGCGCAAAACCAAAGTCGATATTCGACGTGGAGATACACGACGTATGCCTGACGATGAATGATGCTGCGATGAAGTAACTGCTGCACACAAACATTCAAATAAGATGACCTGGAAATTTAACAGAATCATTTACATTCTCGTACTGCATTTCAAAAGTTGGCAGCTATGTATGATAGCTTATGTAAAAATTTTACAAGCAGTAAATTAAGAATATTCAAAAATCAAATTTTTACTTCATTTTTTAGCTTCAATGTCCAGACGTCAGAAGCTGTTCACTTGTTTATATTGTATAATAAGCTGTTAAAACAGCTGTATGAAATTAAATCAATTTTTTACTCTATTTTAGCTGTATATTCTCATAGTTTTATTATTTCCTTTCCAATTATGAGTAGTACTCCATGTATGTCTATACATGGAGTACTCATATTGAAAAAGAAAATAACAACACAAAAAATATATACCGGTGGCACGAGATAAATGCCGCTGACGAACGGAAACTGAAGACTGCGAGAGACGTCGACGTGGACGTAGTCGACGAGATGACCACGTCGACGTATTGGCGTGATCTTTGGACAGTCGAACCTGCTGTAAATGCTGAGACAGTGATCGTGGGCTCTTCCGCCGAGCTGCTGAACAAGCACAACGTTCAGTTCTAACAAATCTTTCCATAATCAACTAATCGCGCTGCAGAATCAGGCCCCGGTTAATTTCTGCGACATTTTTACATTCCCTGGAATTTGGAAACTGGCAACATGATTCCCGGAAATATCCCAGAAACGAGTCTAATACAATTCACGGTCCTTGCAGTTAGTGTCATTATCATGTAATCAGTAGGGACGACTGTGTCACCTGCAACGACCGTGATGAATAGCGTTCTCTATAAATCAGCAGGTAAGAAGGGGTTGCTGCAGTTGGCGAAATCATGCAACACCCCACTAACTACAGTACTGTAATGGGCTACAGCTATAGGCCTCGCCTAGTGACACCTGATTGACTGATATTTACAACTAATAAAAACTGGAGAAGGTTACATGATAAGACCGGCATTGTACAATAGCTCATCAATATGACAAACATCCACAAGAACTGTACCGATCATCATTGGCTTATCTCTGGAATTACTTGTAATGAAAAATTAAAAAATTAAAACGGCAGAAGCACTGTTTAATGATTGCAGTTATACTCTGTATAACATGCAACCACAATTATTTCAAACAACTTGCTTGATGCACTGAACTGCATGTAACTGAGCCTAGCAGATATGATATAAACCCAACCATCAGCTAAAAGAAACATGACATCCACAATAAATGCACATATGAAAGCCGCAGTAAAACAAAATTTCTCTCTCGTTACTTTGACTAACATCTAACAACAATCATTTTGAAAACATACCGAAATTTGTCCTTTTTGCTTTTGATCTTAATCGACGCCGACACTTTTTTGCCTTTGAATTCAGCACAGATGCTTCAGATAACTGCGGATAAAAAAGTTACACAATACACAATATTGTTCACAATAACAACTACAATTCACAGTAATCAATGGCATTTGTTGTTCTCATATAAGCCAAAAAAAATTTCGATCACTCTGCATAAAACTTGTGAATGAACACATACTGCTTTATAAAAGTGATGACAGTATATCTATGATCATGACTCTGGAAAAACTAGTTTGATTTTTATAACCTTTGCAGGAAGAAATTTTTTTACACATACATGAAAACATGTACATCTCAAGTAAATGCTGTACTTATGCCATCTTGTGAAATTAAAACATCACATTCACTACTTTTATAATGCACTGTTAAGATATTATGCACTGCATCAACTGTGGTGTGAAACATAAAGTCATCAAGTACAGAAAAAACCAATTGAGTCACAAAGTATGCTCAAAATGTCTGCCACCATCATGAACACAAGCATGCAAGCATGTTGGCCGTCGGTCAACTGCGTTATTAATCAGCGACTGCTCCAAGCCATGCCACACATGCAGCAGATGCTGTCACAGCTCATAGATGTCGTAAACTCTGGTCTGATACACATGTTGCCGATTGACAGACCAAATGGCATAATCGCTTATTTGCAGAGATCATTCATTTCCTGTTTCCCAATGTGTCAAAAGTTATGAAAATCATCAAGATTTTCTGGAGTTATGATCACAAATGCACTGCCACCTTTTTATGAAACACAGTGTAGTAAAGGGACTCAGTTTTCTGCTGTTACTCCAACATCTCCTTAAATTTCCTATCTCCACATGCCCTTTATTTCACCCAAACAAAACTTAGAATTGGCAAGTAATCATGACTTTAAAATGTTAACAATTGGAGACAGCATTTTGTATGCCACGCAATACAGGTAGGTCAACTGGATAGGTAGACATCCACAATTAAAAGGAAAAGTTAACAGTTAATATGCAAGACCTTAACACATGTTAACTGCCTACTATCAAGAACACATAAAAATTCACTGGCAATCAAAACCAAACTGGAGCAGTTCCACAGTTCAGCAAAGTTACAAAGAAAGTGACATGGCAGCCATTGCAGCAGAACTACAATTAAAGAAATGAGCAATTGACCTGTGTGTCATCAATGACAGGTTTTACAATTCGTCCACGACGGTCTTTACGCAGTGACGGCGGGTCAACGGCCTGCATTTTAACACAGCATAAAGTGAAATTCAGTCGTTCCGGCTGCAGTCGTGTTTTCTAACATCTTATATCTGACAGACCTATCATGCCCCACCAACGTCCCATCTCGCCTCTCATTCTTTCTCATATTGTAAAGTGTATCATACTCCATGAGGAATGTTGGTGGCAGGCTCATCTACGTTACTTAGGCCTCAAGTCTGTAGGTGGATAAACCACTGAAGTCTGTGATGCATGGCCAGTACGATACCAGATGTACGGTTACCTTCCCAGCTGCAGGACATCGTTGCCGTGTGACTGATACCAAATTATACGGCTTGACGACAGAGGCACCTGTGTGTGAACAACTTGCCGAAGGTCGTTACCTAGCTGCAGAACGGCCGGGAGTCAAACCTGCAACCTCTGAGATGCAAGCTAAAACCCTAACAAATATGCCACACGTGCCACATTTCTCACATGAACTGACTTATATGACTCAGTCTACAACAAGCTACTGGAGTCACAGTGCAGTTGTCCACTGTTATGCTGCAGATTGTTTCAGTGTTTGTGATTAACAGCAAAACGTCCAAACAAATAATAATCTGATACAGTAAATCTATGGACTGACAAAAACATATTCATTGTCATAATAATCAGTCTCAATATACTGTGGCACTTTTGACAAAACTGCGCATCAGATCTATCATAAACTACTAGCAGCAAGCCAGCTATGTCCTGATGTTTGAAAATGGGACTTGAGGTCTAAATAACTTTGCCAAAGTTTTGTTTGGTGTTTATTACCTTTTACTAAGTTTTACAAACCTACTCTTTCACACCTGCATAGTGTTAGTTTTTAAACACAAATAATAAGTTTTAACAGTGTTGCACAGCAAAAGTGGCCTATAAATAACCTGTAGCATTCTTCATCTTCTCAGGTATACTTTGATAACAGTACCACCTAGACCTAAGATCACTACAGAACACTAACAGGAAGTCATACCTAGCCAGTCAAATACAACCGCTCCTCCCATGACCAGAGTGCATAAAATCATCTTTGGTGGCTACTGACTATGGCACGTCAATGCAGCTTTCACATGTAACCACAATTCAGGTCTTGTTATTACATTTAGGATATACACATCAATATTACGGAGCTGTTAACAGTAATATTAACTGAGACATTCATACTGCACCCCATACATATCAGACTAGTTTACAATAGCAGCATTTCACACTTACGACAAGCTGCGGATTTCTCAGCTTCAAGAAATATCTTTCCAACTGCAACAAATCACAGACACATGCGACACCATGCAACATGCAACTCAAACATCACTATGAACAGCAAACATGACACTATTTTCAGTTTGTGTTTCACCAGACCAGCCTCCCACAGTCACTTCCGTTTAAGCTGTGTATCACAAAAGAAAAGCTGTGCTCTGGAATTTTGTAACCAGGTTTTTATGGGCCAGGCACACTTTCTGTGGCTCAACCATTATCACCAAAGCAACGAATGTAGGAAACAACAACTATTTTAACATACAAAATCAAATTTAAAACACTGTGACTTAAAACAAAAAGTTAATACTATCATACAACTCTGATTATGGAAAATGCAGTAAAACACTTTCATTATATGCACCACTATATCAACAGATACTGCTATGTTCAGCTGTGGCATATAAGCAAGCTGCACCCTAATTTCAAATGAACGAACTCAATCATACCGCTGTTCGATCAATTGTATGTAGATAGTACGTCACCGGTCGACCAGTCCATGAAACAGCACCACACAATGGAGCGAGTTCACTCACTCGCATGATGGCACCAATGTCTAACCATTCACAAACACCATCGTTGTATACTTACACTTCCATTAATATGACAATAACAACAACACGACGCTACTAAATTAACTGTCTCTTAGTGTTACACAAAGTAACAACCAAAGATCTTTAACACATATAGAGGGTATAGTACAATGGCCTCTGTTTTAGTAAGAACTCCAGCTGATGCTGTGAACCACGGCTACACAGTACCACTAGTGTTCACTATACCTCTCCGTAGTTAGCCAACCGTCAGTCTCTATACACGGCTAGCGCAGCCAACTTTCGCATGACCAAATTTGTGTCAGTGAGTCAGCTGGCCACATAATCATAGGTAGTAATTAGATATCTAATAATACAATGACTGCTAATTAGCTGGTTTAATGCCCTACAGGTTTCTACATGATGCACACATCTGATTACTTTACTTACTTAGACACACGGCAGTTTTATAATGCTTTTATTCTATGATATGGCAAGACAAATACTAGGTGTATGTGGTTCTAGCACACAAAGTCACCTACCACTGAGGTTTCTCTCAGTTATATGAAAGTTGAGTGGACAGAAAGCCTTCGACGAAATAATCTTGGCACCTTCTTTCATGTTTGCAAAGCGCATCTTCAACTGCACACAACACAAACTCACATAATCGTAATTACTGTGTAGTTTGTCCAATAATAAATGCTGTTGTTCCTACAGGAGTGCTCTGTGTTTACAGATTCTGTGCTCGATGGTAAGCGGTTGCCAATTCAATAATAAGTGGTGCAAAATCAGACTAAGCTGTCTGGAGTCAGGTGTGACATACTCACAAATACAGAATATAAAATACAACACTTGTAAGCAAGTCTGTGCTTTACCTGATGATCCGTCTGAGGTCCAAAAGCAAAATTGTTGACAAAGATAACTCTGAAATAACACAGTAATCCACAACAAACATCAACACAGTGAAGTCAACATAGAACTAACACATAAACGGGGTTTCCACTTGACATCAAAAATGCATTTCACTAACTCTACTATAGGATGAAATACTTGCTGTCTCACATATGGTAAATTGGTTTTTGTAATTGTTTTCCATTTGGCCAAGACAGCAGACTTGAATGGGAGATCTAAGAGATGGTTATGCCTAATAAGCTTAAGCTTCTCATAAAGATGCAAGTGAAATTTCAACTACGAAAGTTACTTTTCCCTGACCACTAACAAAATTCACCATCTACTCACTATCTCCTTAATTCCCATATCTTCCAGCAAGAAGGAACACTGTACACACCAGTCTTTTTTTACGGTGTAGTAATTTATATTCACAGTCTACAAAGACAGAATGAAGCGAATTACCAAGGAAACAAATTACATAAACATTGAATATTCTTAGTGCGTTTAAACATCACTTCTTATGAAGTTCAGCACTAAGAGGCTGCCAGCTTATATTTTGCTACAAAGCCATCTCTACAGATGGTTGGATACAGGAAGTCAAAATTCTGACAGCAAAATTACCAAACAGCAAAAGAACAACTAAAACTACTTTAAAATCACCATGAAAACAAATAATAACAAGAGGCATAGCAGTGGCTAGCATAGCGCGAGATGATCCCTCCACTCTTCCCGGCGATGATCCCTCGCCTCGCGCGCACTGAACTATAAGTGCTCGTGCCCGCATGCACCGCGACCGCAATGCGCGGTAAATTGGGATCAGAATTTAAAACCTAAATTAGCTATAATGCGCCAATGCACTTCCATCACAAACAGACGGACACTGACATTGTAGCATAAGCGCGAGATGTATATATTACATCTCACGCTAAAAATATCATTCATTCTCTTTGTGAATTTTTCATTTTAGGAAGATAGGTTGGACAGTGGATTACAACTTGTAGGCAGTGGATTTTCCAGAAATGCTATGGATTATATTTAAGCATTTGGACTTTGTACATTTACTGGATTTTGTGGAGTTTGATTTTTATGCAAACCCACTTTGACATTGATGGTTAGGTAACAGTAAAGACATATGCACCCCCCCCCCTAAAAATTCTTCTACTACTACCCATAGGTTTTCTTCTGAAATGTTTTCAAGAATAGGACTCAAGCAGGAACCAGCTATCTGGGTTCATCTGAAAAAATTACAACTAAGTGGACATAGTAGTAGTAACTTATAGTCATAAGTCTGCGATCCAATATCAGTCTAAAATTGAATAAAAAGCAACTATTTCAATGACAAAAGTGTCTATGCTACAAATACACAATTTAGATTTAACAGATTAATAAAAATAATCAGTGCTCTAAAGTGACCCAGTTCCCATGGCTGTAACCAATCAAGCACACTGAGTTCAGACAAGGTTAGGTGAGGTCAGTGATATAAACAATCCATCAGAAGAACTCTAGTAACTTTGCTCACGTTGCAGAGTTTATTTTTTCCTTCATCTCTTCACACAGAAAATCTCCACGTTCCAGGTCATATGGACTGTATTCTTTGCCGTAAAATGCCATCCATCGACGAAATTCCTTGGACATTTGCTACATACATAAACATGTAACATCCATCAATGTTACTGACTTGCATAAGCAACTAATAGCAACATTCATAATGTAAATCAAATCAACAGTATTCATTCTTTTTTGGCTTAAAGTCAGTATCAATAATCCACAATATATCACCAAGACAGAGTTGTTGAAATAATAACTTATAACAAGTAGAGTTATGATAATAGTACTATCGGGCTATCGTATCAGACAACAGTCAGCACTATCAGAGAGCATCACTAGACCGATAGTTTTTGTCGACAGTAGGCCTATTTGCGATCGTAGAATGCAACTGTAAAATGTCACACACACTCAGTCAGTTTACGACTCGTCTCCATTAGGCTAGTGAATAGCACTGTAAGTAAGTAAGTAAGAAGATTTATACACAGCGCTCCTAACAGAAATGTCACAGACCGTCACGGTCTCAAGAACCAAACAGATGAGTCTTGAGCAACCGTTTAAATTGTCCGAGACTATCACACTGGCATAGATGTGGTGTCAGTGAGTGGGGTGGGGTGGTAGTGAGATGCAGTCAGCCCACCGCAGTGACAGCGAGATAACACAGACTTCAATCGTGCGTCTGTCATGTCATCTTAATTGACAGCAACAGCCTGGTGCAAGGCAATCCAGTCCACATATGGCCGTTGTCCGTCATCATGGATGGATGATCATGGCCACAGTACAGCGTTAGGTGATGCAGCAGTATGTGTGAGGGCGTGAGGGGATGGCTAAGCCATGAATATAAGGGATAGGCAACATGGGGCATAGGTCTGCCAAAACAATCGCTATTGCTGTCGTATCAGCCAACAGTTTTCACCGATAGTATCATCTATCAAACTATCAAATTTACACACTATCGTCCTAACCCTATTAATAAGCAACAATGTGGTCTCTATTTGCATTAACCTACCTCTGCATACGATGCTGGACAATCAGCTTTCTCCATTCCATAACAAGACTGACAAGACGTTGAGGCAGCAATCTGAACCACAACCTGACCAACTCCTAACAACAATATTTGTCCTCAAAACATTAGCATGGCATCAAAAAACAGTTTTGTTTACACATGTTGGATAAGATAGTGGTTACGTATAACTGCCAGTCATTACAAGTATGCTAACACATGAAAAAATGCAGTGACACTGGCCATGAAAAGGTACCCAATGAATAACCCTCAAAGGTCATCACTCATGAGTGTATTGGCATTTTGCAATGCAACAGCTTATGCAAACTGTGCTTGTCAATGGCATACACAGATCTAACTCAGTCCAAACTTAACTTAATTTACTGCAAGGATTGACATCTGAACATAAAATTCAGTAACAAAAGATAACTGAACAAAAATTGGAGCATAAACAAACTCACAAGGATATGTAAAATTAGAAGTATATGAAACTAGACTCAACTAACCACTTCCAAGATCAATAAATCTATCTTCCTCTGTGAAGTTGACTGTTCGTATGATCTGTTCAATAAATTCATAACTCGTTTCTCCATAAACCTGTTAATTTAACATCACAACATATACATAGCAGCTAGAAACGTCGTTTTACCGTTATATGTAGCATTAATTACCAGACATTGCAAACATGCAATGATGACAAAAACAGAGTTCTCCAACAAGTCCAGATGATTATGTGATTTCTCGAAGTGGATGGCAGGTTGCAGCAGCAGCAGTAATGTAAGCAATTCATGCTGAAGGAAAAGGTCGTAGCATAATGTGCCCAGTTAGCTTATGTCTAACCAGGATATGCATGTGTCTAAACCAAAAAAACTACGTGTTGGAAAGGAAGAAGAATACATCAGTGCAACAGCATGCAGGGGCAGTTAGCAGGCTACTGCAAATACAATCTTACTCACCTAACCAGCACAAACCACAAGAGGAAATAAAGCACAAGATTTACTAGTGCATAAATAATCAAAGCAGACCTCGGGTGAAAATGGTTCATACTGATTCAGCTTGTCAGGGTCGATGACAGCTCGGTTGTAACACTGTTGAATTATGTGTCTTAACAACTCCACACTGGCACGCCGGCTTCCTCCACTCACTCTGTCCCTCCCCTACATACAACACAAATACAGTGCGATTACTCGATGCCCTCTCTTATATTCAGAATCAGAACAGTGAAAAAAAAGCATGATACAATTATCTACAAAGGTTTTTTGTTCTCTCGGAACAAATGGAAGAACAAAAGTAAGACGACTACTGGCTAATCCAGCCAGCAACAGAAAGGTAACCAAGAGATGATCGGGTGCCAGTGACATAAGCCGGACACAAATCATCTGCACCTCGCTCTAGACAGATAACCATGCCAGCACCTTGTCATTCAACTTTTATAGGCTGGATTCCCCTCCTATTGCCCAGCCGATTAAAATATGCTATAACCATATGATCTATAAAGACCATGCACATGCCCACAAGTGTGTTAATAAATGCAATACATTAACACATTAACATACAACGGCAGTCAAATGTGGTAATCATAAATGTTAATACAAATGACTGATAACAGAACTGTTATACTGTTTAAATATCATCAGATATGCATATTTTGTAAAGTATATTAACTCCCCTTCCTTCAAGAACAGTTAGCACAAGTATGTATTTAGTACATGCCACGTGACCTTTCAACAAAAAATGTAACAAAAAATGTTATAAAAATATTACCAGCTGCCGACAGTCAGCAATAACTTCATTGTAGCGGTTACACATATCC
>Ga0209366_1000396_pt1 | contig 10189 bp, 6 predicted proteins | sample WorMetmaBAHAMAS2_FD_187391 | JGI IMG/M metagenome (GOLD analysis project Ga0209366, IMG submission 187391) | Marine gutless worms symbiont microbial communities from Max Planck institute for Marine Microbiology, Germany - Inanidrilus... | ecosystem: Host-associated > Annelida > Digestive system >...
AGCCTTTGAAAAAAACAGCAGATAAAAGTCCACTGTTACATTCGGAACATTTTCCAGTACCAAGGTAACAGCAAGCATTGCATGAGGTTGAGACTGAGGCACTGACTGATAACATCGAGACAAGAACGATGCTTGTCAAAGCCCAAGACCGCTATGTTGCAAATTCAGCTAAGGCAAGACCAATACGAGATGTTGAGAGGCCTTGAGGTAAGTAAGTAAGTAAATGTTTTTCTAAGGCGCCACCTATAGGAGGTCACACAGCGCCGAGGTGTCATCAAGATGAAGGCATCAAGAATGTGGACACAAGCATGGTGCAAGCAGCCATCGAAGTCAGCTGAGGTGTAATCAGTTTAACCAACACAACGGCTTCACTCAGTTAACTCATCATTTCACGTGTTACGGGTCACAAGCAGTGAGATCAAGTGACATTCACACCTCGTCTGGGTTCTTCCACCATTTCTCCCAGTCGTCGGTGTAGTTAGCAGTGATGGAGATGTAGCCGATCGGTGCGTCAAACCACACGTAGAAAACCTACGTACAACGACTACACGCGTATCACTATCACACAGATTGAAACAGATTGTTTAAGGTAAGACTTACATCCGATTCAACACATATCAGAGACAATCTTCCTCTCAATGTCGTTGCTAGTACTGACAACTGAAGACTACAACACAAAGAAATACAACAATAAAAGTCTAGGCTAACAGGGAAAACACAAAATACTGACAAAATTGGTATGCACAAAATGAACAATTTCCCCGGAAAAAAACTACAACCTAATTTCTCTAAGTAAATTAAAACAGATCTTGATAATCTACATAGAATAAGCCATAAATGATCGAATGCTTGTGTAAACTATATAGGCTTATGTTATGCAGTTTAACAAAAATCCTGTAAGCAATCTGTTACACAAACTAAGCAATTAATTCTAAGAAATCAACTCTCTGCCAAACTAACAACAAATGAAGACAAATATATTCAACTAGCAAACTGTCAGTCTGATAAAAAAATGATTGCAATCGTAACCTTGTCAGTGAATCCTTCCAGTGGAACACAAGTTCCCCACTTGAGGTCTCGGGTGATGCAGCGAGTTTTGAGGCCGCTTTTCAACCACGACTCAGCAATGCTCTTTGCATTCGACGTCCATATACCTTCCGAGAAAGCTTTCGTGAGGTGAGATTTCAGACGATCAACAAGCTGTATGGCAACGATATCATACTCAAAACTGCTACGATACTGAGACTAACAAAAATTAGCTGCAGCTAGGCCACTTGTTACTTAGAAAATTAATTTCATCAGCTCAGAATAACAGCCACTAAGTGGTTTGGAATAAAAGCAGAAAAAATGAAGAAAGGCATCACAATAAGTGTGTATAATCATTTCATTTATTTCTTCAATTTAGTGCACGTGTTCTATTTCCTAATTAAATACATGAAAACATAATATTCATAAAAAAAACAAACTAAAAGCAAAAATGCATCACTTAAGATTCTCACTAAATTCAGCACAGCAATTCATTTTTCATGTTGATTAACTATGACAGCTTTCAGCAACTGGTTAACGGGAATAAATCCTGTAAGGGTCCAAATTCAGCTTTTGCCACACAACAGAAGATTTCTAGCAACAAAAGGCATGTGGACTTTACAGACTGTAGTAATTCATTTTGTTTGGAAAAGACTCAAAATATTTTAGCAATGATTGATTATACCATAAACATGTACATCACATTCAGTGCTTTGAGACAGTTGATTGGGCAACAGAAAGTTCATACAGTCTGTGAAAACAGACAGCTAAGATACAGATGTGGTTATATGCCACCACATCATCTCATGCTTCGTTAAAACAAAACAAAGGATGTCCCGCAAAAAGGCCTTGAAATAAGTGTATTTGTCTTATGCCACATGAAATTATACTCATGTCAAACTGACTGTTCCTAAAGCTTCCTAGATGTTTGTGTTGATGACTAATAATTAGCAGGTGCTAGTTGTGAGGGGTGTAACTAAATGATGAACCGGTCTAACGTCCATTATCAGCCTATTGGCATTCAAAAGATCAAAATTATTTTTATTCTTTAACATTTGATGTCATTTTCTGAACATTTATCTACTGTTGCAAATGGAGTAGTTTCTGTACAAAAGAGTGATCAATTAGAGTCTAGGGTTAAGGTTAGTGCTGGAGTTTGCTATCGGGTACTACGAAGTCGCCAGTGGCTGTTAGGCAGATCCATCAATTAATAACACCCCCTCGGTGAGTGCAAAGTGAAATGTCTACTTGAGGCAGATCCAGAAACAGATGCTGCGAGCTCTTCATCACAGGCGACTGAGAGCACAGCTTGCATCGCGGATGTTTCAACTCGACGGCGTTGATAAGTTTACCGCACTTGTCACACTGGTCACCCCGCGCGTCGTCGTACGCACACAACGGACAGATGCCTTCCACAAATCGATCCGCTAGAAATCTACTCCGCATACACAGTGTTTTAACATGTACAACAGTGCATTACACACATTACACGGCATCATAAAAATGTCGTCATTCTTCCAGGTAAACTGTTTCTTGGTATTAGCCATGAGATTGGCTGAAAGAGCATCGTCAAAATTACCTATTTTGTGTCAAGTGGGATGTAAAACAATAACCCAATCAGTCAATCCTGGTGAACTCATCCACCTGGTTCCCCTCAAATCTTCATCCTCCTGATTTAGAACAGGTAAAATGACCTACAAGGTCACCTGAGGTCATTGATAATGGTACCATTACACAAACACACAACTGTAAAAACTGCTCACGCATGCAGCCACACATATCACTGTGCAAAACTGTCACACATAACACAGTACAGCTAACAGTGCTGATAATCTTCCCTCCAAACTCACATCATGGCTGTGATGGTGTCTATTGGAGAACAGGGAGAATTGTAGACTGGCCGATGAGCCAAAAACACAGCTGTAAAGAGTCAACAATCAAACGGCTTAAGACACAAGTTGAAGACCAGCTAACGTGAATGGAATGACAGAAGCATTACCGCTGGCAATGTTCACAGTACAACTGCTGCACACTCTCCGTGCTCACAAAGCCATTGTTGTACAGGCTCCAGAAGATCTCCTGAGCCACGCTAAATATTCAACAAATAAGTAAGTAAGTAAACGCAGTACGGCAATCAAACACCAACACAAGACTCATGCTACAGCCTGCTCAGTATTGACAGCAATTCACATTTGCAGAGATCTGTAGTCAACTCGCCGACATGCCAACTTGCTGACGCAAAAATTCAACTCGACAACGAGACAACTCACACATTCAGATGATGGATTCTAACTTTTGTGGGTTTCCATGTAGTGTGCATTGAATACATGTTATTGACGAAGTAGTTGAAAGCAGTCACAGGCGGTGATCAGCAGATCTGACAACAAGTCTGCGAATAGACTCAGTGACAAGATGACTTCACTTTAGGTGAGTTGGCATATTGGCGGTTGACTCGTGTTTGAAAGACATGGGCTCAAATCCCGCTAAGCCAGTCACTGCATAACAACTGTGGGCTAATTATTCACAACTACTGTGCCTAGTGAGGGGGGGGAGAAGGCCGGCTTAACCAGCTGACAACTGTGGCACAGAGACACAACATACACACACGCATTTATAATGCATACAGTGGTCGAGCACAAAGGCTTGAATCTGAGGTGCGGGAGGTGGCAAAAGGGACACGTTAACACCTAGTAAATAGATCGGTTCTGACCTGATGCAGTTTTGCACATCAGAGTGAAGCCCTGATATATATGACAAGCCAAATACCAACAGAATATATTAACAAAATTGATCAATGACACTGTTTCGTGCAAATCATGCTAATAACAGAGCTGTTGTCAGCAAAAAGAACAGACAGACACGGCTGAACTGAGCCGAACTGCACCTACCTAGTCTGTTGGTCGGTGGTCGTGCGTCCAAAGTAGTCAAAGCTAATGTTAAACCAGTCGTAGACTTCACGGTGCAGTTTGTTGTATTTATCACAGATCTCACGCGGCGTCAAACCTTCTTCTATCGCCTTCGTCTCAGTTGCAGTTCCGTACTCATCTGTGCCGCAGATATACAGGACGTTATAATCCCGCAGCCGACAAAACCTGCATAAATCACTCACAGTTGTGATGATGTTTTCAACAGCAGAACGTGTATTAATCCTTTTCATTTCTAAAATTACATGATCTGTACAGTTATTTTGGACATATAATAGTATTACTATCAGTTCAGTTGGTTTACATTAAATTCAGTTTAAGTCCATGGAAAGATATTTCGGTTACAACTCTGTCAAACATCAATGAATTTGCATAAAACTTGAAATATACTCGTAAGCAATAGAAGAAAGTTGACCATCACACAAAAAACTTGGAGGAAATCACCCAGAGTTTATGCCAAACAGTGCCAACATGTGTTTTGTTTTGTCTTTGCAACACGGCCTTTTTGCTACTTATCCTGCACGGATTTTGGCCATTTTGAAACAGCAGACACGAACTGCTGTGCCAATGCATACAGATATGTAAAATTTTCCCACGTCTGTGCAGCATTTTTGAGGCCCAATAAACACACATTTTCGGGTACATTTTGGTGGGATGCTCGTCAACATGCACCTCAAATTGAACATTTAAGGCAATAAGAATCATTACTGGGGCGAGTTGACATTCGCAAGATATGCTTTTTGAGCAAGTTTTAGTGGCGGATGTACAGTGCAGTGCTGTGATTCCCCAATAAGCGCATTTTTTGATGTTCAAATAAGCTGGCATGTAAGCGGTTAAGTTAACAGTGCTACAACTCATTGTTACTTGCCAGGTGGCAGCACACACTCAATGAGCTTACACTATGCATATCCACTGCAAACTATTAAGTCATTATAATAACTTATCATAAAATCAACCGTACATTATCTTCGACAACAATAAGATGTTTAAATTATTAAAAATCAAATAAAAGTACACAGCAAGGAACAGTGAAAGATGGCGTACCTAGTAAAGACGTCGGCGCTCAGAACACAGCCGATGATGTTACCGAGATGTGGCACATTGTTGACATACGGCAGAGCGCTTGTCACTAGCAAGTTACGTTCACCAGCCACCGGCAACCTACGATATTCCATACACTGCAACAGGACTCACTGTTGTGTCACAATGCACTCAATGTGAGTAATAAGCTGTTACATCTCACTCATTAAGCATCTCAACCACCGCAAGACATTACATGAGAGCACATCAAACCGACTCACTCCAACAGGCACAAAACTGAAGCTAACGATTATCACATATGTACAATGCAACTAACCTGAAAAAAATAGCTGCATGCACAATTACTGGAAAGTGAAATGCACATACAACAACTAACTTCCAGACAAGCATGAAGCATAAATTAAATGAGTTATGCAATGCAGAAACTAATCTCAAATTACCACTGTCAATGTAAGTTTGATCTCCAAAAGAAAACAGCTGCGAATAATGAGTCATTATCTCTACAAGGAAGATGCTCTTCCGAATAAAAAACACACCAACAGTATATACTGTCACTTACAAAGGCTTCGTTCTGTTCTTGCGCAAGTTCCACTTGCTTCCAAGAAAAGTCTTTGCATCTTCCGTCAGTGATGTTGATGCTACACTGCTGCAACTGTTGCTGCAACTATTTGCAGCTGAGACACTGAGACCGACTTTTTCTACACCAGCTACAAACGCTGGCTGCACAGCCAGACTGTCAAACCATTCAGTGACAACGGGAAACTGCAAATGCAATTCTGCAAAAGTGTACACAAAAAACACAGAAATTATATTATTACTGGTATTATTGGAACATTAAGCAACCCTACAATCCATCTGTCTGTCCATCCCACACCCTTGGTCAACAATGGTGAATTTTCAGCTACGGTACTACAGAACACTAATAGGAAACCCCGTGCTGGAAGTCAAACCCACTGACACATGCCAAATATTAGAAATATGGCTGTTAAATTTTGTTTTTTTTTCTGTTATCAGCTCACACAGGTTATCCTTCATGAACGGCCAATTATTTCGGGACTGTTGTTGCTCTGTCATGTTTGTTACGTTTCGTACTTACAAGGTTGTCCAGAATACAACAAATAATTGCGATTGCATTAAAGCAAAAAAAATTTACCAACAGTCTAACTAGAAGTATAAACTAATAACGTCAAATTTAACAAAATAAATGACAACAACTAAAGAAGTAAGAGCGGACTAACGCTTGCGAAGTGACGAACGAGTGTAAAGTTCCAGTAAAGTACACCACACTGAGACACAGCCGACACCCACGTGATGTAGCTGAAAACACAGCATATAAACAAAAATAAAATAAATGCTTGAGACCTACTTCTATGTCACATTCTCACTCAATCTGATAGTAGACAGTTAATCACTAGCAATCCAACTGATAGCAGAACATCGAGAGTTGACAGAGAATGCCAAATAAGCCATCTGTATTTGTAGAAATTTCAAGTCCACTGGCTCTATGCAGTTAACTATAAAGCTACTGCTTTGAAACATCAAATATATAAATACTGTCTGCAAATTCATTACACGAATGCTTGCTATCATGTTTACATCGGTCAAACGGCACTGTGTTAGAGAAGTTTTGGCAATGATTAGGTTGGCAACTGCAGCAAGTGTTGTGACAAAAAGACAGCAGTAGTCACACATTCTATGCACGGGGTCATACGTGACTCTCAGATGACAATACCACTCTGAATAAATGACAACAGCATTGTTTAACACCACGCATTAATCTAACGTTAACATCACATCAAGCTTAAGCCACGTAACAGTCACTCCGATAACGGCTAATGTGTAGTGGTGTGTCATTCAGTCTGCTGATCCAGCACACTTGCCAGCAAGAGTCACTGACATCCAACAGACCTGCTCAGTTGTGGCCAAACACTTCAATACTAAAACCTAAAAAAACTAATGGACTGACTCAGCCAAACCAATATCACAAAAAACCCGACTGGAAAACAAAAACGTCTTGCTGACAAACTGAATATAGATTCATTCACATCAGACGTGATGCAGTGCCATCTGACACCGCAAGACACCGCAATGCAATGCATCCGGTGTGAATGTGTCGAAATGTGGTGACACACAGCATCATACATCACATCCAGTGTGAATGAACCTTTAGAGCACATCAAACCGACTCACTCCATTGTTATTGCTGGCCGCCGCAGTGTGCTTCTTGAGGTGTCCGTCCAGCTCAGCGAGCAGACTGTGAACGCTGTCAGTGAGCTGTACATCGTCTGAAGATGACTGACCCGCAGCAGCAGCAGTCAGCTGTGCTACCACTGCAGGCTACAACAATAACACACACATCATCACACACCAGCACATGTACAATTATAATTAGGGATGTTAAAATCAGATTTTTTTGATATTTGATTATCGAAACAAAAAAATCGATTTTTTCGATTATCAAATTTTAAATATTATGGTCTCAAGCACGCATCACTGCCACATTGCACTAGTGACCTGTAAGCGACAAAAACGAATGCATACGATTTGCTATGCAAAGCGAATCCATACATGTGCTAAAGACAAAGTTCTACATAAACTTGCTAATATTCCGCTATACATCTGTTTTTAAAGTGATTTATAACACTAAAAAGCGAAGAGAACACTTTTGTTTACAAACAACAAGTCATGGTCACCACTCGATCACGTGATCGCAGTTATTGTTTAGCTCACGTAGGTAGTCCCATACAAAGGGCCGATAAATGGGTGCTGTCGTTGTTGTTGTTGTCATCGTATAATGAATGTTGCAGTTAGTTCTACTGACGAACCTACTAAGCCAGCAGTCTGTCTGCATACCTTCAGCTGCTGCACTTCCCACTCCAACCAGACATCATCAGCACTGCAGTCATCCTCAATACCGTTGCCTTTATTCCACACATAGCTACAGAAACACCACAACACATATTTCATGCTAGTACATCAACTGTCACTAGAGTATGAAGGCAAAGCAAATTTGGAGACATCAACTAAACTCTCAGAAATTTTTTTTTGATAAACTAATTTGAACTGTAGTCACATTGCTGTTACTACCAAAACCAAGCTATTTAACAAAATAAGACACATTAGCAGATAATAACACACAAGCATTATTTTCAACCATGCAATGCACTATACCTACACATAACAGATATTTATCAAGTAATGTGGAGGAAAAATAACACAAAATTACGCACATATTTTTAACATGCAAGATGACATAAAGTACTAGTATAGAAAATTACAACTATACCGGCAAGCAGCATTGCTAGAGAAAATCCGTTCTGACTCTGAAATTTCAAGTTCAGATTGCTGAATGCTTGCTAAAAACCAACAAATTTACATTTTGTATTATAAAGTCACAAACAGACTAAAATAATAGCAATTAGCATATGCATTCGCAACTGGATGGACACATAATAAAAACTAGAAATGCATGGCAAAGCCTAGCTAATAGCAACGTCACTGAAAAAAACATACAAAATGACAGTAAGCACTAAGCAGTATAAGTCTGCATGGTGCAAATTTGAATCTACGGCAACACAGTCCTGTGTTGGTGCCTTTCATTGTAATCATCATCATCGGAGACATGCAAGCACGCTTATACACAATAATTGTACGTAATACATATATAGAAACACAAACTATTTTCCGATTATAACACTTTGGTTTCCGGTCCCTGCAACATTAGACCGATAGTTATGGTTTATAAAACAGCTTTCTAACTTTCTTGGACATTATCTACCAATAAATTTCTGTTTTGTAACACTGTTATCATACATGCACATGCTATAAAGGTATAGGGATTTTGGCAGGGTTCGCAGAGTAAGTCGTGTTAACGTTAGCTTTAAAGTTATTATTCTCTACGTGGGGGCAACTCATCAACGGGTATGACTAATTGCCACATCGGGCCCCATTGGCCTAAAATAGCACCATATCGGACTATGGTGGACCATAATATGCCCCTAATTGCCTCCAATTACCTATTTTGTAGCTGTATGTAGCCAGTTTAAAGGTTCTACTGTATCATATCATGTAAGCAGCTCACCATCTGTCAATATGATGGACAACCGCATTGTAGGCTTATTAGAGTGTGGCTACAACCTAGATCAGCCTTATAATTTACATTGGCAGGCCTATCGATATATCCCAGCTCTATAAATCACTTTGCATTAAAAATCTCTAACTGTTAGCCACCAATAGTCCCATGGTCAGCAAAAACACTACAGTGTTGTTTGCCTAGACGTCCGATGTGGTTCCGTTTTAGGCCGATGTGGTCCGATGTTGTAATTAGTCGTACCGCTGATTGATCAACATGACATCATACCGTTTTCACGAATTTTCAGTAACGACAACGCAACTCCACTGAGCTCCGCAGCAATCGCTATCTTACATGCACCAGTGTCCTCAGATAAATAATGTAACATAAATGTCGTCATTTCGACAACAAAATTCACAATTCAACAAATCAACCTCAACATTGCACCAGCCGGAAATAAACTTAATAAAGTCTAAAAGATAAACAACAAAAACTGAACATGGTCAGCCTAATCACCGCAATGACTGTCTGAACTCTGAAGACTGCAGCTGCAGTGTGCAGTTACTGATCTCCAGTGACATGCAAATACTATGCGATCACTTGTGTCGTGTGCCGTCCTGTGGTGCCATCTCAGAGTTCTGTATGGTCACTTAGGTGTTCACTCACTGCACAGTGCGTGCGATGAAAGACGGAAAAACAAAACCGAAAGTCCGAAAGAGTATTGTTTGTTTAATATTCGTTGGTTGTTTTTGTTTTGATGTTAGTTGTGCAAAAAAAGGTTATAAGAAAAAAGGGCTAGAATCCCTGGATCGCTGTGGGTATATCTTTAAAAAAAACTGCCTGGCCCCGCCGAACATACCGCCCGAGATAATTGGCGCCGCGTTGTTCGTGTCGATGACCTCCAGCTAACATTTAGCTAACCTCCAGCTAGTTGAAATGTTCAACTGTAAATGATACTGCATAGTATACTGATACTGATACTTTATTAAAAATTAAAGCAACAAACGTGCAAGAAAGTATGACAATAGACAATACAATGACACATTGCATACCAAGAAAGATTAACAAAAGTTATAAACTAAAGATGGACCAATTAACAAAAGATCGTTTAAAAACATCAAGACTG
>Ga0209366_1000397_pt1 | contig 10178 bp, 9 predicted proteins | sample WorMetmaBAHAMAS2_FD_187391 | JGI IMG/M metagenome (GOLD analysis project Ga0209366, IMG submission 187391) | Marine gutless worms symbiont microbial communities from Max Planck institute for Marine Microbiology, Germany - Inanidrilus... | ecosystem: Host-associated > Annelida > Digestive system >...
GGATTACGGGCGACGGGCCATACCGCCCGGGTGGTGCATGCACCACCCGGGCGGTACCTCTTCATCTACAAGATTCCCAAGACACAAGGGGGTTCCGGTGCCTGCGGCTTAGCTTCGGTAGTCCGGCTGCTCGCGTTCCAGCTTGCGCAACAGGGCGGCCCATTCGGTGGAGCCGTCGTAATTGTAGTGTGGCGAGCCGTACATCTGGTCCTGGAACCGCGCCAATTCCTGGCTGTCGATGACGTGCGGCTCTTCGCCCATCGACAGCACCTTGATCTGTACCGAACAGGCCTGCCGCAGATAGTAGGCCCGGAAGAAGGCTTCCGACGCCGAGCGTCCCAGCACGTAATAGCCGTGATTGCGCGTGATCAGGATGTCCTTGTTGCCCAGGGTGGTCACGAACTTCTCGGCATATTCGTCGTCTTCGAAGAACTCGTAGTCGATGTATTCGACCAGGTGCAGGAGATAGACGGCCGCCTGCGACAGGGCGCGCAGGCCGCGTTTGGTCGAGCCCACCGCCATCACGTCTTCGCAATGGCCGTGAACGAAGAAATTGATCTCCGGCCGGGCGCCGAAAATCCACTTCGCCAGGTTCTGAGCGCCGTCGACCGGCGCAGGCCCTTCCGCATCGACGGGCGCCCCGTGACGGTCGGTCTTGATCAGCGACGACGCCGTGATCTCCTCATAGAACATCCCGTATTGATGCAGCAGGTAGTTTTCAGGCGCATCCTCGATCCTGGCGCCGACCACCTGGTTGGCCAGGTCCGACATGCCGTAATGGTCTAGCAGCCGGTAGAGGGCGGCCTGGTCGCAGCGGGTTTGCCACTCTGCTGCGCTGCAGTGGTTGTGCGTGATCGGTGAAACGGGATTGGAGGTCATGCGTTCCTCCCGGGTTTGAGAAACGACTACATGCTGGCGCGGCGCTTCTCCAGGAGATTGTCGAGCCAGTCGGGATCCATCTCGGGAACCGACGACAGCAACAGTTCCGTGTATTCGTGGTGAGGCGGCGTCAGGACTTCTGTCTTTCTTCCCTGCTCGACGATCTTGCCCTGCAGCATGACGACGACCCGGTCGGAGATCGCCTTGACGGTCGCCAGATCGTGGGTGATGAACATGTAGGTGATGCGCAGGTCGTCCTGCAGGTGTTGCAACAGCTTGAGGATCTCCTCCGCGACAAGCTGGTCCAACGCAGAGGTGACCTCGTGGCAGATGATCAGTTCCGGTTCCGCGGCAAGTGCACGGGCGATGCAGATGCGCTGTTTCTGGCCGCCCGACAGCTCGCCGGGATAACGGTCGATGAAATCGTCGGGCGCCAGCTCGATCATCGCCAACAGCTCCCGGATCCGCTGCTCCTTGTCGTCGCCGCGCAGACCCAGATAGAACTCCAGCGGCCGGCCGACGATCTCGCGGACGCGCTGACGCGGGTTCAGCGCGGTGTCCGGCATCTGGTAGATCATCTGCAGACGACGCAGCTGGTCCTTGCTGCGTTGGGCCAGCGCGGGCGGCAAGGTCTCCCGGCCGTAGTAAACGTGGCCATCGAGCGGCGGCAGCAGGCCGGTGATCGCCCGGGCCAACGTGCTTTTGCCGCTGCCCGATTCGCCGACGACGGCGACGGTGGTTCCCTTGTAGATCTCCAGGTTGATGTCATCCAGGACTTTGACCCCGGTGCCATAGGACGCCGAAAGGTGTTCGACCTTGAGCAGCGGCCGGTCCTCGTCGGCGCCTTCGGCCTCCTGCTTGCGGAAACTTCGCACGGCCAGCAACTGGCGCGTATAATCCTCTTTGGGTTTTGCCAGCATCTCCCGGGCATCGCCCTCTTCGACCAGATAGCCGTCGCGCAGAACCATGATCCGGTCTGCCATCTGCGCCACCACAGCCAGGTCGTGAGTGATGTAGATGGCCGCGGTGTTGAACTGGTCGACGATGTTCTTGATCGCCGCCAGCACCTCGATCTGGGTGGTCACGTCCAGCGCGGTTGTCGGTTCGTCGAAGATGATCAGGTCGGGCCGGCACGACATGGCCATGGCGGTCATGGCCCGCTGCAGATGACTGCCGGAAACCTGGTGCGGATAGCGGAAGCCGATCTCGTCGGGGTTGGGCAACTGCAGGCGCCGGTACAGATCCATCGCGTCCTGTTGCGCCTCCGCGCGCCCCCATGACGCCGTGCTTCACCGGCGTTTCGCAATACTGGTCGATCAGCCTGTGGGCGGGGTTGAAGGATGCCGCGGCGCTCTGCGCCACATAGGCGATGCGGGAACCGCGCAACTTTCGCCTTTCCTCTTCCGAGGCCGCCCTGAGGTCGATCCCGTCGAACAGTATCGAGCCGCCGCTGATCCGACAGCCCGGCCGTGCATAGCCCATGCTGGCGATGCCGATGGTCGACTTGCCGGCACCCGACTCGCCGATCAGGCCAAGCACCTCACCGCGTTTCAGCTCCACGTCGATGCCGTGCACGATCTCGTGCCACTGGTCATCCGCCTGGCCTTCGATGCGCAGCTCGCGCATTTCCAGAAGCACATCGTCGGCGTTTTGTGCGCCGTCGCCCGTCTCAGTGCTCATCGCGAAGTCCACTCGTAATCTGAAGGGACCAGTCCACCACGAAGTTGACGCCCACCGTCAACAGCGCGATCGCCGCCGCAGGCAAAAGCGGGGTGATGTCGCCGAAGGTGATCAGCGTCGCGTTGTCGCGCACCATGCTGCCCCAGTCGGCGGTCGGCGGCTGGATGCCGAGGCCGAGGAAACTGAGCGCGCTGATGAACAGGAAGACGAAGCAGAAGCGCAGGCCGAACTCCGCCACCAGCGGCGCCGTGGCATTGGGCAACACCTCGCGGGTGATCACCCACCACAGGCCTTCGCCGCGCAGCCGGGCGGCCTCGACGAAATCCATCACCACGATGTTCATGGCAACCGCGCGGGCGAGGCGGAACACGCGGGTCGAATCCAGGACCGCGATGACGATGACCAGCGCCGGGATGGACGTGCCCACGATCGTCAGGATCAACAAGGCAAAGATCAGGCTGGGGATCGCCATCAGCACGTCGATGACGCGTCCCAGTGCCTGGTCGGTCCAGCCGCCAAGCGCGGCGGCAAGAAAGCCGCCAAGGGCGCCGATCAGGAAGGCGAGGCAGGTGGTGACGAACGCAATCAGGATGGTGTTCCGGGCGCCGTAGATCAGCCGGGTCAGCCAGTCGCGCCCCAGATTGTCGGTGCCCAGAAGGAACTGCTCGCTCCAGGGTTCGTATTCGGCCCCGACCTCCTCGGTCTCGCCGAAGGGCGCGATGATCGGCGCTGTGGCGGCGACCATCACGTAGACAAGAATGACAACAAGACCGAACCAGGCGGTCGGCGGCGCGTTGCTCAGGCCCCGCCAGAAGCGCACGCCCGCAAAGGCGCACAACTGGACCAGGATGAGGCCGAAGAAGGTCGACCAGGGCCAGAGACTGAACCGGTCCCAAAACAGGATCGCGATCAGGACGTATTCCAGCGTGAAGGTGACGATCACCGTATCGCCGGCGGTCGTTCGCTGCATGGAGCTCCAATAGCGAAGCGCCAGCACGCTGTAGACGTGGATGAACAGGAAACCGAGGATCGCCCCCCCCCCAGGTGTCGGCCTGAACGTTTTGCAGGAACAGCACCAGGACGAAGAAATGGACCGCCGTCACGGCGATCCGGCTGGCCCAGGGAGAGGGCCGGGAAGAAATGCCTTCGAATGCGGTTATCGCCACCTGACCATGCTCCTCAGCGCGGGTGCATCAGCCGCGGATTGGTGACGATCGACAGCACGTCCGCGGTCAGGTTGAGGAGAATGTAAGTGGCGGCAAAGATCAGACAGCTTGCCTGCACCACCGGGATGTCCCGGGTGCGCACGGAATCGACCAGAAGCTGGCCCAGACCCGGATAGACGAACACCACTTCGACGACCACCACGCCGACGATGAGATAGGCCAGGTTGATGACGATCACGTTGATGATCGGCGCCAGCGCGTTGGGCAGCGCATGGCGCACGATGATCCGGGTCCGCGTCAGCCCCTTGAGATTGGCCATCTCGATATAGGGGCTGGCCAGCAGGTTGATGATGGCCGCCCGGGTCATGCGCATCATGTGCGCAACGACGACCAGAGTCAGCGTGAAGGCCGGCAGGGCGGTCCTGAAGGCCCGTTCCCAGAAGCCCAGGCCCTCGCTGACATTGGAGATGGACGGGAACCACCCCAGCTGGACTGCGAGGAAGAAGACCAGGATGTAGGCGACGAAGAACTCCGGAAACGAGATCGAGCTCAGGGTCACCACGTTGACGCAGCGGTCGTAGAACGTGTTGCGGTAGAGGGCCGCAAGCGCGCCCAGTGTGACCGCGAGGGGCACCGAGATCAGTGCAGCCAGCGCCGCCAGGAACAGGGTATTGGCCAGCCGCCCGCCGATCAGTTCGGAGATCTCGCGCTGGTTCGCCAAGGAGCGGCCCATGTCGCCCTGCAGCATGCCGCCCAGCCAGTTCAGGTGCCGCTCGTGGGCGGGCAGATCCAGCATCAGCTCGCGCCGGAAGGCTGCCACCGTCTCGGGCGTTGCGGCCTGGCCCAGGATCGCCTCGGCCAGGTCGCCCGGAAGAAGCTCCACACCCAAGAAGATGATGAGCGAAACGACGAAAAGAGTCAGGAGGCCCAGCCCAAGGCGCTGGGCCTCCATTTTGACGATCTTACCCATCGGCTAGAGACCTACCGCACGGCCGCTCCACCCGTAACTCAATGACATCAGCCCTCGAACCACCAGCGCTCCATACCCTTCAGGCCGTCCAGGGCCCAGTTGGCACCCATTTCGTTGTGCTGGACCTTCTTGTTCATGGCGAAGACATAGTTGTTGAACATGGGCACGACGACACCGCCCTCGTCGCTGACGATGCGCTGCATTTCCACGTACATGTCGCGGCGTTTCGCCTCGTCCAATTCGGACCGGGCTGCGACCAGCATCTGGTTGAACTTCTCATGATCCCAGAAGCTGTCGTTCCAGGCCGCGCCCTTCGCATAGGCAGTGGAGAACATCCAGTCTTCGGTCGGGCGGCCGCCCCAATAGACCGCGCACCAGCCCTTCTTCATCCACACGTTCGACCAGTAGCCATCGTTGGGCTCGCGGACCACGTTGATCTCGATGCCCGCCGGGGCCGCATGCTCCCTGTAGAGAACGGCCGCGTCGACCGCGCCTGCAAAGGCCGCGTCGGCGGCGCTGAGATCCACGGTCAGGCTGGTGAGGCCCGCCTTCTTGAGATGGAACTTGGCCTTGTCCAGGTCGTAGGTCCGTTGCGGCAGATCGTCGGCATGATACCGGTTCAAGCGGCCGATCGGATGGTCGTTGCCGAGCACGCCATGCCCGCGCAGCACCGCCTGCAGCAGCGCCTCGCGATCCAGCCCGTATTTCAGCGCCAGGCGCACGTCGTTGTTCTTGAACGGCTCCTGGTCGCAGCGCATGGCGAAGGTGAAATGGGCCGTGCCGCTGGTCTCTTCGACCCGGATGTCCGGCCGCCGCTTCAAGAGGTGCACGGTCTTGATGTCGACGCGGTCCATGGCGTCGATCTCGCCCGTGGTCAGCGCATTGGTCCGGGCTGCGGCATCGATGATGGCCAGCGCTTCGCAGGAATCGAAATGCCCGAAGTTGGGCTTGTAGAAGTTCGCGAACTTCTTGAGCTCCATGCGCACGCCAGGCTCGAAGTGTTCCATGGTGAAGGCACCGGTCCCGACACCGGACTGCCAGTCCACGCCGCCGTCCTTCGCCGGCATGATGGCGACGTGGTAGTCGCTCATCAGGAAGGGGAAGTCGGCGTTGCCTTCGCGCAGCGTGAAGCTCACCGTGTCCTTTCCGTCGGTCTTGATGTCCGTGATCGGCTCCAGGATGGCCTTCGCCGCCGACTTGGAGTCCTCTCCGCGATGGTGGTTGACCGAAGCGACGACGTCGTCGGCATCCATCGACTTGCCATTGTGGAATTCGACACCCTGGCGCAATTTGAATGTCCAGGTGGCGGCGTCAGGCGTCGCATCCCAGAACTCGCACAGGTCGGGCACGATTTCGCCGGACGCGGCGACCTCGGTCAGGTGACCGCGGAAACCCATGCCGGTGAACTGGGTAAAGGCGTTTTCAAACGTCGCCGGGTCGAGCGAATCCGTCGTCGAGCCGTGTCCGATGCCGATGCGGAAATGACCGCCTTTCTTCGGCGTCGCGGCCTGTCCGGCCTTGCCCAAGAGCGACGTAGCCATCGCGGTGGTCGCGCCGAGCGCGGCTGCCCGGGACAGGAAGGTGCGGCGGTCGATCCGCCCCGTATGCAAGAGGGTCGTCAGTTCGTCGAAACTTTTCATTGGTCTGCTCGCTTTCTTGTTTTCCCAACGGCACGGTACCGAAAGCGATCGGGACCATTGCCTCCCTGAAGTCGGGTCTTGCCGCAGGCCAAGCGTCGCACGCTGTCGACGAACGGAAACCGGCCGGTGAGGTTCAGCCGGTGCGCGCCGGAGCTTCTTGCAGTGCAGGCACCGCGTCGTTGCGTGCCTGTCAAACGGCCACCCTGTTCTTATTTCGATCCGAATGCTACGTGCCGGGGCGGGACGTGGCAAGGTCTGTCAGGAGGCCGGCCGCCGCCGGATGCCGCCCGAGGGTGTGCCGGAATCGCGTCGAACCCATTGCAATCCGGGGCTTATGGGCGTTCACTCGCACGCGGTGAAGGCATGGAGTTGAGGTATGAATTCGGACCGTCTGGCATTCGACACGCTGATCCGCGGCGGCACGGTCATCGACGGCACAGGGGCGCCGGGGCGCCCCGGGGATGTGGCCATTCGCGGCGACAGGATCGTCGAGGTTGCACCGCCGGGGGCGCTGGATTCCACGGCGCCCGCCAGCCTGGTCGACGCCGCCGGATGCGTCGTCGCGCCGGGCTTCATCGACGTCCACACCCATGACGATCGCGCAGTGCTTGTGACGCCCGAGATGACGCCCAAGGTCTGCCAGGGCGTCACGTCGGTCGTGATCGGCAACTGCGGCGTCAGCCTGTCGCCGCTGAGGCTGGAGGAATCGCCGCCGCCGCCATTGAACCTGCTGGGCGAACGGGAGGATTTCCGCTTCGCCACGGTGGCGGACTATGTGGGCGCAGTGTCCGATGCCCGGCCCTGCACCAACGTTGCCATCCTGATCGGCCACAGCACGCTGAGGGTCGGGACCATGCCGGACACCGGCCGCAAGGCGGTCGCGGGCGAGATCGACCGGATGCGCGCACTTCTGGCCGAGGGCCTGGCCGCCGGCGCGGTGGGGTTCAGTACCGGTCTGTTCTACCGGCCCAATGCGGCTGCCGACATGGACGAGGTGGTCGCCCTGGCGGAAGTGGTCGCGGATGCGGGCGGCATCTACACCACTCACATGCGCGACGAGCATGACGGGGTGCTGGAATCCCTGGCCGAGACCTTCGAGACCGGCCGCCGGGCGCGGGTCCCGGTCGTGATCTCGCACCACAAATGCGCCAGTCCGCAGAACTGGGGACGCAGCCGCGAGACCCTGCCCCGGATCGATGTGGCCAGCCGGGAACAGCGCGTGGCGCTGGATGCCTATCCCTATGCCGCGGGTTCCACCGTCCTCGACCCGGACGTGGTGGAGGAGGAGATCCGGATCCTGGTCACCTGGTCGAAGGCGGTGCCCGAGGCGGCCGGCCGCGACCTTGCCGACATCGCCGGCGCGTGGGGCTGTTCCCAGCGCGAGGCGGCCCAACGCCTGGACCCGGCGGGCGCCATCTATTTCTCCATGGACGAGGCCGACGTGCGGCGGATCCTGGCTTTTCCGCTGACCATGATCGGCTCGGACGGGCTGCCGCACGACGAGCACCCGCACCCGCGCTTGTGGGGAACCTTTCCCCGGGTGATCGGGCATTACGGCCGCGACGAGGGCCTGTTCCCGATCGAACAGGCGGTGCACAAGATGACCGGCCTACCGGCCCAGACCTTCGGCCTGGCCGATCGTGGCACGGTCCGGCCGGGCGCCTATGCGGACCTGATCGTCTTCGACCCCGAAACGATCCTCGACCGCGCCACATTCGCGGACCCCTGCCGGACGCCGGCGGGGATCGACCGGGTCTATGTCAACGGTTCCCTTGTCTGGAAGGACGGCGCCGCAACGGGCGCGGGCGGCGGGCGGGTGCTGCAACGTGCCGAGGGAGGCGCGTGATGGCCGTCCGGGAGGCGCATGGCGTCACCCTGTGTGACAACGGCCTGGAGGTGACGCTGGCGGACGGCAGCGTCACCTATTTCAACGCCTATTGGTTGCGCGACAACTGTCCGACCTCCTTCGACCGCCAGACCCGCGAGCGGGTGTTCGATGTCTTCGCGATGGCGCAGGCACCGACGATAGACCGCGCAGAAATCAGAGACGGCGCATTGGTCATCGTCTGGAAGGGCGACGGGCATGTCACCCGGCATGATCTTGGCTGGCTTGCCCAGTATGCGCATGGCACGCCGCGCGGGGACCCTTCCCTCCTGCCGCGGCGCGCCTGGTATGCCGATCACTATCCGCAGATTGCCCGTTTCCGGCAGCCCGACCTGAATAAAGACGCGTCACTGGTGCGGCAATGGATCGAGGCCCTGCTGGTCGAAGGCATCGCCATCGTCACGGACATGCCCGACAGCGATGACGGCCTGACAGAAACCGCGGAACTGGTCGGCGCCATCCGCCCGACCTTCTTCGGCGCCTATTACGAGGTGCGGACCCACATCGACCCAACCAATCTGGCCTACACCGCCGGCGCGCTGGAACTGCACACCGACACCCCGGCCGAAGAGCCGGCCCCCCGGCGTCCAGTTCCTGCACTGCCGTGCCAATTCGGTGGAGGGCGGCAACAGCCTTTTCCTGGACGGGGTGGCGGTGGCCAACGACCTGCGTGAAAACCACCCGGAGGATTTCGCCCTGCTGGCGGAAACCTCGATCCCCTACTATTGCGAGCACGATACCTACGACATGCGATCCCGCCAGCGGGTGATCGAGCTGGACGCGAACGGGGCGGTTTCCGGCGTGACCATCAGTCAGCACATGGCAGACGTGTTCGACCTGCCGCAGCGTTTCCTCGACCGCTATTACCCCGCCTTTTGCCGCTTCGGGCGCATGCTGCAGGCGGAGAAATACGTCATGCGGTTCCGGCTGAACGCCGGCGAGTGCATTGTTTTCGACAACCACCGTGTCGTGCATGGACGCGAGGCCTATGCCGCGACCAGTGGCGAGCGGTATGTGCGCGGTTGCTACACCGACCGGGGCGAACTGTGCAGCACCTACCGGGCGCTGACCACCGAAGGGAGGTTCAAATGACCCTGTCGCCGGCAACGGAATACAGGCCCGACGAAGCGGCCGAATGGCAGTTGCGGGTCGATCTTGCCGCCGCCTTCCGCCTGGCCGTTCATTTCGGCTGGCACGAGTCGGTTGGCAATCATTTCAGCGCCGCGGTTTCCGAAGACGGCAGCCGTTTCCTGATGAACCCGAAATGGTCCCACTTCTCCGCCATCCGGGCGCGCGACCTGCAGCTCCTGAACGCGCGGGATGAAACGATCATGGCCCAGCCTGATGCGCCCGATGCGACGGCGTGGTGCGTGCACGGCTGGATCCACCGGGCCTGTCCTGCCGCGCGGGTGGTGCTGCACTGTCACCCCGAATACGCGACCGCGCTGGCCTCGCTGAAGGAGACCCGACGATGCTGCCGATCGACCAGAACACGGCCCGGTTCTACGGCCAGGTGGGTGTCGATCTGGGGTTCGGCGGCATGGCCGACAACGATGCGGAAGGCGAACGCATCGCCGCGGCCTTCGGCAATCACACGGTCCTGATGATGGGCAACCACGGCGTGACGGTGACCGGGAACACGGTCGCCGAGGCGTTTGAGAGTCTTTATTTCTTCGAGCGCGCTGCCAAGACCTTGATGCTGGCCTATGCCAGCGGCCAGCAGCTGAACGTCATGCCGCGCGAAACGGCGGAGAAGACCGCCGAGGACTGGAAGGCCTATGCCGGCATGGCCGACGCCCATTTCGAGCACCTGAAGTCGATGCTGGACGGGACGGATCCGTCCTATCGGGAGTAGGGCAGGCACCGGAACCCCCTCATCCGGCCCTTCGGGCCACCTTCTCCCCACGGGGGAGAAGGGACCAAAAGGCACCCATAGAATCCCTCATGGCTCGAGGAGC